>Ga0209192_10000027_pt1 | contig 187519 bp, 213 predicted proteins | sample ArcticOcean_MG_C_11_FD_187433 | JGI IMG/M metagenome (GOLD analysis project Ga0209192, IMG submission 187433) | Marine microbial communities from western Arctic Ocean - ArcticOcean_MG_CB2_154 (SPAdes) (version 2) | ecosystem: Environmental > Aquatic > Marine > Oceanic | place: Arctic Ocean... | reverse complement strand
GCGTGCCCGAATAGCGCTATAGGTCTGCGACGGAAAACAACTGGAGCCGTCAATTTTCTCCCATCAACAACGCGATCGTTTCGGGTTTCGCGAGCCTCCGCGCTTGTCTCGTTTACTGTCATTTTTACGTCATGCAATCATTACAAACCCACACTACGTCTCACAAAAGCAAAGCAACACCCTCCCTCAATACCCTCCCTCGAATCGTTACGTCTCACAAAACATTTAATCCCAAACCCCGGAGCGGACCGTTCCGCTCCATTCGCAAATCCCGGCCAGTACTTGTATTTCCTCGTCGCCGTCCCAAAACCCGATTCGCCGCGACGCAGTCAGTAGCAATCAAAGAAGTAGTAGTCAGTAGCCCCATCCACCTTCCTCCGCGGTTTCAATAGGCGCAGACGCCACACCCGGCATTATCGACAACACACGTGCCACGTCCGGCATGTACTACGACACGTACGCCGCCTCCGTCACGTCCGACGCCGCGTACGACACGTCCGCCATGTTCCCCATTTCCTCCCGGTGCGTATCCGTGTCCTTTCGCGGCCGTCCCCGGCCTCCGCGTCGCCCCCGGCGGTTCGGCGATGAAGTCGCGATTTTGTGGAACGTCATGGTCAACGACGACGCGCAAAGCGTGCTGAGGGATTGCCGAGGGTCCCGCTTCGTGCTTTGTGTTTCGTCCGCGGACGCCGCGTCATCAAGGGACACTTCGCACACCGTATCGCCGCAAGGCGGGGTCGACACGTCTTCGCCACCGACACCATCGACGATCATCACACCCTCGGTAGTTTCACCGGGGGTGGGGAAGTTCGTGGCGAGTTGTTCGCTTGAAAAAGCTGGAGGCGTTTGCGGCGTCGTCGGCGCGTACGCCGCCGCCGCGAAGTTCAACGCGCCGGGTGACAAACCGGGTGAGTACGGCGCTTCGGGGTAAAACGTTTGCCCGTACGGGCTGTTGCCGTACGCGCTGTCAGGTCCGTTTTCCACCAAATAACCAGACTGTTTGCTCATACAAGAGGACGAGACTGACACTCCATACCCATCTACGTACCCTCCGTACCCGTCCCCGTACCCTCCGTACCCACACGCCGCGTATCCGGGGTACTGGTACTCGGGCGAGTATCTTTCGTGGGATTCGGGTGCTCCGTACGGAGCGTAACCGTACCCCGCCGAACTCTGCGCGCCGTAGCTTTGCGAAGAATACTCGTCGCGCGCGTAACCGTCGTTGACGCCGCCGCTGCCGTACAACCCGTTCGTCAGACCAATGGCGCCGCCTTGTGACCACCCGCAGTCGGTTAAGTACTTCGCGTACGCCTCCATCTCCTCGTGGTACTCCACCGCGTCTGCGATTGGTACACGAAAAGGGTCAGTCTTCCCGTAACTTGTATGAGTAATTACTCGGGACAATCGGCAAACAGTCGTAGGAATCGGGCCGAAAAATCTGTAGTAGTCGGGCCGAACAGTGCACTTGTGATGTATCACGTAAACAGTAAATAGTACAGAGGGGCTGTAAACGGCGTGTCGAATATTTGGGAAAGGGCCAATACGTACACTGCGCCCACGCGTTCGGAGACGGCTGGGGGGGAATCACTTGCTGGCTCCCCACTCTTAGTTTGCCCAAGCACATGTCGTCGATCGCGAGCTTGGCCTCCGCGATCGCATCCGCGGCGCCGCTTACGATAAATAAAAGAAAGTGTCAGTCATGTGTATCGCGATGTATGGACAAACAGTCGCCAGCTTCGGTAAAACAGCGTGCCTGGCATTGTGAAATGCAATACGCACCTTATGCACACCCGCCGCGTGTTCGGCGGCGCGAAACTTCCGTTCTGATCGCCAGGAAAAGATCCTGATACGATAAAAGAGAAAGGGTCAGTCTCGTATGGGCAATCAGGGAGGCGGAATGTGGTGATTTGGAAATACGTACCACCTCCTGACAATCCACACCCTTCCGGCTGTACTTGGATGTGCGCCCTTGTGATGTTCTGCAGGAACCGGATGTTCTCGCCTTTCTTGCCGATGATCAATCCCGCGCGCTTGTGCGGCACGAACATGGTGAGGGAGTTTGAATTCGAGTTTGCGGAATCTCGGTACGGCAAAGAAGCTTCAAGTGACGCGTCGTGTGACCCAAGCGACGCGTCGTGTGACCGTAAAGAAGCATCCACCGGACCGACCAACCCTGACCCCGGATTGAAAAGCTCGCCAATGTCGTCGTCCGCGAACCCGATGGGCGGCACCACGAAACCGTGCCCGCCCGTTTCCCCCGGGTGCGACGCGTTCGCGTACCCTGGTTTCGGTACACGAAAAGGGGTAAACGTCGTGAGTCTTACTGTGAACGGCAACAGACAGGGCCTTGTGATGTATGTCGTGAACAGTAACTACGGGCGGGTCATCGGCAAACGTCGTAGGTGCCTGGATTTGGGAAAGCCCCTAGGCCGTACCCCGGAACGTAGTCGTGACGCCGCAAAACGACGTCGTGATTGGTGGGGACTGGTACTGGAAATCAAACGACGAACTCGAGCCGGCGTTTTCGGCGCGGCCGTTTCGGCGCGACGCCGGCGCTTGTTGGTAGACTGTTTGCCCATACGAGCTCTGTTTGTCGTCGAAACCGAAACGCTCACCGGCGCTGTGTCCAAGTCCAGGCCCGTCCCGGCTGGTCTCAACCGGGGGCGGCGCGCGAAACGCGCTCGTCTCCACCAACCGCTTGATCATTTGCGCGCACGCCCAGGTTCCGTCAGCGCTCCCTAAAACGTGCACGCGCCGGCGGGAAAGGGAATCCACCGCGGGAGGCGTCGGGGTAACCGGTGCTGGCGGAAAAACACCGCCGGCCGTGGTCGGCGTTTCACCAGCGTTAGGGGCATCGGGAGCAGGCATGGTAGGCGGGGTGGTGGTAGTGGTTGTGCCAGTACCGGTAGTGGTACCACCCGTAGTGTTACCAACCGTAGTGGTACCACCCGCGGTAGCACCAGGAATACCACCCGTAGTATCACCCGCGATAGCACTTGGAATACCAGGAATACCAGCCGTAGGAGTATCTCCCGTAGGTTCACCCGTAGTATCACCCGTGGTACCACCCGGGGTAGTACCTCCCGTGTCACCCGAACCACCCGTGGTGTCACTGGTATCACCCATAGTGGCACCCGTATCCGCCGGCGCGACACCGCCCGGCACACTTCTAGCAGACACACCACCGCCATGCGCGAAACCCATGGACTGCATACCGGTACCCGCCGCATCGCTCGCGTCGCGCGACCCCAAGAACTGGCTGCTAAGTAAAAGAAAGTGTCAGTCGCGTGTATCGCGATGTATGGACAAACAGTCAGAGGTAATGCTCCCTTCTGGTACGAGTATATCGCATGTATTGGACGACGTATGGACAACAGTCACCATAATCGGTCTGAACAGTCAGTGGTATTAGTCCCTTCTGGTGCGAGTATGGGCAATCAGGGAGGCGGAATGTGGTGGGTGGGAAAGGCCCTTACAGCACCAGCCCCCCCGTCACGCCGCACCGCGCGTCGATTTCCCACGGGTCCCTTGCGATACATAAAAAAAAGTGTCAATCTCGTAATGTGTGTGAGTAAACAGTCAGAGAATAGTCCCTTCTTTTACGAGTATGTCGCGATGTATGGACAAACAGTCTCCAGCTTCGGTAAAACAGTGAGGGTGGGATCTGGGGAAGGCAATGCTTACCTGGCGACGTGGATTTCCGTGCCGCTGTGGTGCTGGAAGTACGCGGCGTGGGTTCCTTTTTTGCCCAGTACTAGGCCGACTTTTTGCTCAGGGACCAAAACGATCCGCTGGTTGTGTCGCGCTTCGTAAGCGTAAATAGTCACGGACCGCTCGTTGAGGGCGTTTTCGGTGTGACTGGGTCGCGTGTCCGGGGTTACGCGGGTTGGTAGTTGGTTAAGTGGGGGCGTTACCTCGCAGTTCGTCCTTGGTTCGACTCCGGGTAACGGCCAGTTAGTGGTGTTTATTTCGGGGGAAACACCTCGGAAAGACACGACTGTTTGCTCTGTCGTCGCGTCCCCGGGGAGCGAGGGCGACGCGGACTTCGCGTCGTCTTTTCGCGTTTCGTTTTTCGACGGCGCGTCATCCGTCTGTTCGCGAGTGTTCCCAGTTTCCAGTACCGAAGGTTCCTCAGGTAACAAGACACCACCCCGCGGTAAAAACCCCTTCTCCAGCCCATCACCTGGCGCGTGGTTGTCGAAACCCTCACTCCGCGCATGTTGCGGTCGCGTGTTGGGGGGTTCGATTCCCACAGGAACGGGTGCCGAGTCTTGTTTTTCGAGTTCGGTTTCGCCACCTGAGATTGTCAAAATAAATGTCAGTCCTGTATGAGCAATCAGTCGGAGGAATTTGGCAATGGGAAATACGTACCTTCGTCGGCAAGAATCGCCTCGGAAACCGAATCCGAATCCAACGAATCCTCCGAAATCGTCGTGGTTTTCGACTCGTACCCCTTTGCAACGGCTACGTCCGGCGAGGTTGGCGGTGAGCTTCCGGTGGTGGTTTGCCGTCGCACCAGGGTTGACGTGGGGGTGGTGGGGGACCGCGTCTCGTTCGTCTCCTGGGGCGCGTCGAGTGCGGTGTCGGGCAAAGCGGCGACCTTGTCCTTGCTGGGTTGGTCGTCTTGGTCCGCGTCCGTCACAAGTTTCACGGGGCCGTCCAACTTTTCGGGCGTCTCCGCCTTCTCCGTCGCGCCAACTCCGGAGGCGTCACCTAAATCGCCAGACGCGATGGCCTCAAGCAGCCGCAACGCGTGCGTGTCGCTCGTGTCAACCGTCTCATCGCACGTAGCGGGCGCGGCAGCGGCCTGTTTCATGTGCCGTCTCTCTCCCCGCGACCGACTCTTCTTCACGCCGTGACTCGAGTCCGAGTCCGCGGAGGTGGTGTCGCCTGGAACCCCCGACGCGCGCGTGTCCTTCCCGTCGCCGGCGACGCCGGCGAAGGTCTTGGTCATCGCGCGCGGGGGCAAACCGCGCGATGCGGAATGCGCGAAGCGTCAGGGGGCGAGATACGCGGTGTGGATACGTGCGGGTGCGCAACCGCGGAGTGGCGCGGAAGAGACAGTCGCCAAGTTTCAAGGTTTAAATTTTGAGCACTGAAAAGAAAGGCGCCTGCAACGCGTTTTTCAAGATTATTTTAGAAAGCGAGCTATCGAGAGCGAGCCGAAGGAGTTCGCCTCGCCATTAACGAGTGTAGTGGGACCATTAAGCAGCCCTACACCCGTCTCAGTACCCGCGCACACCGTCCCCCTGCATGGCGCGGTACAGCCTGACGTACTCCTGTCCCGCTTTTTCCCACGTGTTGTCCGTTTTCATGACGCGTTCTTGAACCTGCGAAAAGTCCTGTCGTCGGTGCTTAAACGTGTCCATCGCGCGGTTCATGCACTGCGTCAGCGCGCCGTTATCGGCGCCTTCAAACATAAAACCGTTCCGTTCGTCGTACGGCTTTTTGTCGTCGTCCAGGTCGAACACCGTGTCCGCCAAGCCGCCTGTTTTGCGCACAATAGGAAGCGCGCCGTACTCCATGGCGATCATCTGCGTCAAACCGCACGGCTCGAACATCGAAGGTACCTTACGATGAATAAAAGAAAGTGTCAGTCTTGTATATCGCGATGTATGCACAAACAGTCAGAGCAGAGGTAAGACGTCCCAGCAGAGGTAAGACGTCCCTTCTGGTACGAGTATGGGCAAACAGGGAGGCGGGATTTGGGAAACGCGCAATACGTACCAGCACGAAATCCGCGGCGGCGTATAAAAGGTGCGACAGCTGGTCGCTGTAAAATATCAGAAGCTTGACATCCTCGTCTCTTTTATACACGCTGCTCGCCAGCTGCGAAAACGGCGGATCGCTGTGCCCGCTCCCGAGCAACACGAACTGACCACCTTGGTCTTTGGTGTGCGCGATGGCATGTTTGATTAAATCGACGCCTTTTTGCGGGACCAGCCTTGAAACGCAAACCACCAGGGGCTTATCCGGATTCACGTCCATCCCGAGCCCTTGCTGCAGGTATCGCTTACAAAGCGCTTTCCCCTGCATTTGGCCTGGTTTGAACGAAGCGGGAAGATACGGGTCCAACCGCGCGTCCCATATCTGTTCGTCCACGCCGTTCAACACGCCTCGGAATTTCGTCCGCACCTTTCCCAGCGTTTTGTTCAGAAAACCGCCGCCGCCGGACAAAGCGTCTTTAGCGTAGGTGGGCGAAACCTGATTGAAAAAGGAAATCGGTCAGTGACTTGTATGAGCAAACAGTCAGAGAGTTGGATTAAGAAAGGAGTAGTGGTACCCATCATCGTTGTAGTGGTAAGACTGTCTGACTGCACTCCATACAGGGCATCAAACAGTCGGGTCGTGGGGTTTGGGGTTCCGCGATGCGCACCGTGGTGACGTAGTTGGAGTACACAATGGCGCCTTTCAAAAGGCACAAACGTTCCGGGTTGTGCCCGATCGTCCTCTCGTCCATCGCTTTTTCCAAAGTGTTGAACTCCACCCCCGAAACCCCGGTCGCGATGAACTCCTCCTGCCTACACTCCCCGGTGTTGTCCATGTTGTGAATCGTGAGCATTATTTTCGCGTTACGCAACATCCCCTCCGCGTGGTACAAATCCCAGTAAAGCATCGCCACGGCTGAGATTGTGAACGGAAAGTGTCAGTCGAGTATGGGCAAACAGGGAGGCCGGGATTTGGGAAACGCACAATACGTACCTGAGCACTGCCACTCGTGCACGTGAATCACGTTCGGATCGCGGTTCGTGACTTTCAAGCACTCCAACGCGGCTCGGCAGAAATAAAGGTAGCTTTCCAGTTCGTTGTAACTGCCGCCGTAGATCTTGCCGCCAACGAAGATGTTGCTTCGCTCCTTCGCCGCCGGTTTCAGTAAAATAACGTTACACCCGCCGATCACCCCGGTGTACATGCTCGTGGAGAAGTTATCCAGTTTAATCTCCCTAACTCCGTCCCACTCCGTTTCCTTGCCTTTCGTGACGTCGAAGTCCATGACGTGTTGCAGTTGGTCGACCTTGCCCTCAATGCTCGAGTAGTACGGAAGAATCACCTCGACGTTGTGTCCGTTCAGCAGGTGCGCGCGCGCTAGCCCGGTAACGACATCGCCTAAACCGCCAACCTTTGCAATAGGGGCCATCTCTGCGGTGACGTGCACGACGTGAAGGGGCTGGTCGGTTTTTTTAGCGTTGGTTAACTCGTCGTCCGCGTTGTTTTTCAGCGGCGAAGGATACGGCGCGCGCTCCCAGAACGGCGGTTGTTCGTCCGGGCTCGGCCACTTGATGTCGTCCGCCATGTTTTGAATCAACAACTCGCCTGGAGCCAACACCCTCGGTTCGATCACGTCCACGTACCCGATCGGTTTCGCGAGGCCCGCGTGCGCCAGCGGGTCCGCAATCGCGGCCAAGCGGTTGGCTTCCTTTTCCTGTTCCTTGGTTTTAGCAACCTCCGGTTTCTTCGCCATCGCTTCTAAATCTGACACCAAAGCCGCGTTCGTCGCGCTCAACGCCGCGAGCTGCGCCTGAAGCGCGCTTAAGTTGCTGCCAAGTGGCGCGATGTTCGCGGTCGCGACGGACACGTCGTTCGGGGTGGACGGGGCGACCGCGGTGGCGGCAGCGGGGGGGGCAGAGGTAACAGCAGCGGCTTCAATGGCGACGGGCTCGGGGACGTCGTCCGCTTTGACGGACGCACGGACGGTGCTGAAGTTCCCGCGACCGCGGCGCGTGGGTTTGTGCACAACAACAAGCTTGGGTGATGCACCATGCGTACGTGCGCGTCCGGTTAAACCACCTGACGCGACGCGGGAACCCACTGCGTGCGTAGACGCGAACGCGCGCATGGACGAGGCTGCCATGGAAAACACTAAGTAGCAAACACGCGTCTTTTGAACAGTAAAAAGAAGATGGGTCCGGGGATAAGCGTCGCCGGCGCGCTTCGTGCGAAGGCGGGAACGGCTCTTGGTGCGATAGAGCTAAAGAGTTCGAAACGCGTGAACGCGACACCCCACGCGGTGCGCGACGTGCGATCCGCAGTGCCGCTTGGAGGGGCCGGGTTCGACCGCGACGTCTAGGATGTACGCCGACATTTTTCGACCTGTTAAAACCAAAAGGCCAAAAACATGGAACCTCGGCTTGCCACCTCACGACAGGGTGACACCTGGCCACACACCGTCCCCCAATTAGCAGAAAAAGGAGACTGTCGTACGACTTGCCTTCAGGCGGAAATAGGGAAATTGGTTATCAGTGCGCCTGCTGCCTCCCAATTTTTTGCCAAGTCGACACTTGTCTCGCCACGAACTCCCCTATCATCGCGGCGTCCTCCTCATCGTGGCCCGCGATGAGCCGATGCGCGGCGGCGGCGCGTTTCGCGGCGCGGCGGTGGACGACAGCGCCGTCGTCACCGGGCGACGGGGGTTGGTCGTTTCCCCACGCGGCGGCGGCGTTCACGACACAAGCGGGCACCCGTTGCGATGTGATTAATCAAGCTGGGTTTCCAGGGACTTCTTCAGGTACCCGTGATGCGCGAGGGACTTGGGGTACTCCATGGGGTACTACACGTCAGCGTCCATCCCTAAACGCAACCACCCGCGGCTTCACCGCGTCTAATGTGACAAGCGCTAGTTTCTACGACACCTTGGGCGTGAAGCCCGGAGCATCTGCCGATGAACTAAAAAAGGCGTACCGCAGGGAAGCCATGAAATGGCATCCCGACCGGCACAAGGATGGGTCTGCGAAAGCGACCGCGGAGAAGAAGTTCAAGCTCGTGTCCGAGGCATACCAGGCGCTGAGCGCGGGGGGCGGCGGACGGGGTGCTGGGGGGTCAGGTAGCAGTGGAGGAAGGAGCAATGGGTACTCTCAATCTGATGGGTCCGCGCAAAGTGGATACACGAATTCCGATCAGTCGTCGTCATCGTCTAACGGCGGCTCGGGCGGCGCCTACCGCCGGGACGCGTCAGGGAACACGTGGGCGCACGGCGGCACTGACTATTCACGACAGGACGCGGACAAAGTGTTCAACGAGATGTTCGGAAATAATCCTTTTCTTCGCGATTTCGTGAAGGAGTTCACGCGGAGCGCGGGGTCGCGGCCGGGCAGTGCTGATGGATTCGGAACGTTCGGAGCGGGCCAAACGATGAACGGATCCGTGAACGGCCGGCAAGGCGTCACCCCCGAGCAGTGGGCGGAGCTCGCGAAGAAGGTGTTTGGGGCGATGGGTAATGGACAAGGGGGGGCGGGGGGCATGGAAGTTGAGGTGCACGAAGAGATCATCACGCGCGCGGATGGGCGAAGAGTGGTTAGGAAAACCACCACAACCACCACCAGACACGGCGCGTCCACGAAAGTCGAAGAGCGCGTGGTGGGCGTCGGCGGGCAGTACGACTACTACAACAACCCCAAAAAAAGCGGCGGGGTTCCTCATAATAGTAGAGTGTTCGAAAACGGGGGCTGGGGAAGTAACACCCGAACCCCGCCTCCTCCCGGACAGGGGTCTACTTCTAGTCACGTAGTACTCGGGGGTTTAGGGCGGGTAGCGGGAACCTTGGTCCGAGGCTTCGCCGTGCGGTTCGCGCAGATCTTCACGCGGCAGGTACTCGCCATGGCGCTTCGAGTGTTGGTGCGTGTCATATTCAGAAGGTAGAGGCGGTAGTTCTGTGTTGACCGCGAGTAGCGTATTTCTTACAACTAACTTGTGCTGTGCTCCTGTATTTTCACTTCAAAAACAAGTTCCTTCATCGCGCCGAAGCCGCCGGCTGTCTGTCCACAGTCTTCAACGTCTTCCCGTCAACATCCCGCCGCTTCACCTTCATTTTCAACCCGTTCGGGTAGCACATGGTGACGTCGTAGCGCAACGGAATGGGGGCGTCTTTGGGAAGAGATTTTTCATCGGGGGAAAAGTCGAACTTTTGAACGCAACTCGCGACGATCGTGGTTACCGTTAACAGCGAAAACAAACCCCCGATGCAGCTCCGCGGCCCGGCCCCAAACGGCGTGTAGATGAAATCGCGCCCGCTTTGATTGTGAAAGAAAAGTGTCAGTCTTGTGTATCGCGATGTATTGGACGATGTATGGACAACAGTCACCATAATCGGTCGGAACAGTCAGGGCAGAGGGAAAACGTCCCTTCGCAGGACGAGTATATCGCGATGTATGGACAAACAGTCAAAGGTAACAGTCCCTTCTGGTACGAGTATGGGCAAATCTTGGGATCTGGGAAAGGCCCAATTACGTACCTTTTTAACATCGTCACCGCTCGGTCGATTTCGTCGGGGGTCGCGTCTTTATCCGCCTGCTCCGTCGCGAGCTGCGTGAGCCGTTCATCGCTGAACCGATCGGGGTCGAACCGCTCGGGGTCTTCCCAAACACGAGGGTTACGGCCCATGGCCCAGGTGCTTAGCAAAATAATGTCCCCCGCCGCTACTTTGTGGCCGGTAGGCATGGTGTCCGCCGCGGTGGCTAACCTGGGGAACATGTGAATCGGCGGGTGCATGCGCAGCACTTCTTTTATGACATGCTGGGTGTAGGTCAGTCGGCCTTCCGAGACGTCCTCGAAAGTGGGCGCGCGCCCGCCCAAAAGCGCAACCTCCTCCTCCACCAACCTTTTAACCTTCTCGTCCCGCGAAATGTAAAGCAGCGCCATGGTCATCGTCGCGGCTTGGGTTTGGTGCCCGGCGGCCATGATGTCGTTCATGTCACCCCAGAGTTCCTCATCCGTGTACGCCCTTTCGCCCGTGTCAGGGTCGGTCAGGAAAAGCATGGTGTCAAGCAAACAAACCTGTTCGATTTCACCGCCTTTTTCAAGAGTCGCCGTGTGCTGCGCGCGGCGGTTTTTAACAATCTCGTCGCCCATCTTCTCCAAGTCGTCGTACGCCGCGGTGAGTTCCCGTAACCGGCCGATTCCAAGTTTCGCCCCGAGTTCCAACAGAGGTAACGGCGTGATAAACACCTCCCCCATGATCTCCGCGCTTCGGTGGTACGCCTCAAGCATGGGGTTGGGTTTGAACTTCTGTTCTGCCCCCGTGATCACTTCTCGGCTTTTTTGTAACAACTCGAAGCTGTGGTCGAACGAGATCGGCGAGATGATATCGAGGAGTAAATGTTGGCTGTGCAAATCCACGTCCGTGACCATGTACGGAGTCTCCGCGGTGTTGCCATGCCCGGCTGCTTTCAAAACCTCCGCGTCGCTCGCCATTTCCCAGCTGTCGCACAAGTGCTGCACGCGCGACTCCACCACCGTGGAAAACGTCTTGAGAAAGTTGTTGTTGATGAAGGGTTTCTGACAAACCTTGCGGTGCGCCCTGTTGTACTCGCCCTGGGACCCGGTCACGCCGAGGTCTTTCAGGACCAGGTTGAAGATAGGCGGCAACAGCCGGTCGCGATAGTTCTGCGCGTTGGTTTTGCATATGTACTCCACTACTCGCGGGTCTATGGTTGACACGCACCCGGGGCCTAGAGGGTTTTTGATCCCGACGGTGTCGTTATCGACTTTCATGTGCCAATCGAGAATCGCGGCGGGCATCCCCACTGGGTCTTCGATTGCTTTTTTTAAGCTTTGCAGAAACACCGCGTTATCCAAGATCATCACGTCTTTAGGGTCAGCAGCCGCAGCACTCGCCGCGGCTTCTTCCATGGTCAGCGGAGACGCGCTTTGCATGAAGGAGAGGTAGATGGATTTCTTAACACCATCCACCGCGTTCGTGATCCTTCCGTTCTTGCCGAACCCGAGCGGGCACTCGCCGGATTTTTCCTCCGACTCGGTGCTGTTGTCAGCCGGGTCTGCTGCTTCCTTGTCCGAAAGCGCGCGTCGTCGTCCTGTGAATTTAGCGCCGCTGCCGCGTCCGGACACGCCGCCCGGGGGCACGACCGCGCGTGGGCGATTTGTTTTGGGAAATCTGTTTGGTGTCGTGCTCAACTGACGCGCTGGTGTGTGCACCGCGCGCGTTTGCGTGTAACACGCCGCCAAAGGGACGCCCATTTGGTGGGACGTCGTTCGGGAACGATCAACACGACGCGAGCCGTGCGATGACGGTGCGTGTAGGCGCGACGCGCAGTGATGAGAAGGATGGGATGAGACGCACACCCCCGTCGAACATCGTGAGTCGGATGAAAAAGATCTCCAGAAAACCGCTGCGTTTTGATTCGTCAAATCCGTTGGTCGTATGGCGAGTAGTCTGCAAGAGTCTCAAATCAAGTTTTTTTGGATGAAAGCATGGTACAATAAAAACAGTGCGGGCGCGCCCCCTCTCCGACGCCCCCTGACTCACTCCTCCTCAAATTAAACTCACTCCTCCTCAATAAATCTCAACGCCCCGAAGGCGGTTTCTCCAGCACCCCCAGGATGCGTTTCTCCAAATCGCTCAGCCGTTCCTGGCGGTCCGCCATCTTGGCCTGGCCTTCGATCACTTTCACCTGGCCCTCCACCAGCCTTTGCTGCGCCTTCAAAAGCTTCTCTAGGGACCCCTGCAACTGCTCCAACTCACTCGGCCCGTCGTCATCCTCCGCCGCACCTTCCGGAGGCACGCCCATTTGCTTCATCAGCATCTCCGCGGCTTGTTCGATTTCGCTCGCGGTGGCCAGGGCGTCTTTGTTCGCGTTTTTCTTTTTGAAAAACGGGTTGGAAGGGCCGCCTCCGCCGCCGCCCGTTCGGTTTGAAAGCAAAAAGTTACTCTCGGCGCTTCGCTGGTACGTCTCCACCACGCACCTTCGTAACACCCTTTTCAACCCCGCCATATCAAGCTCCTTAGTGTCGTCGTACTTCAGCACCTTCAAATCAGGTTCGTCAAACACCTCCTCGTCGCTTTCGTCGGGGTTCTCGCCGCGCCAGATTTTCAGTTGCCGCCTGATACGATAAAAGCCGGAAGTGTCAGCCTCGTATGGGCATTCAGTCGGCGGAATGTGGTGATTGGGAAATACTCACCTGACTCTGCTTTCGGGAACGTGGTTGCGGTAGAACGACCGGAAGGTGCTTCGCCAGCTGTCATTCAACATCGGCCCGAGCTCGGTGCTGACTGAAACGCTTTCAGAAGCGTTTGCCTTGACCTCGCCAAACGCGTCGCAAATAATCGCCAGCAAAAAATTAAACAGAATCATAAACACGAAGATGTTGAAGCTGTAGAAGTAGATCATCGCGACCACGAAGTTCAACCCGTTGGCGGTTTTGAAATCCTCCATGAAGTACCTGTATGCGTAAACAGTCGGTCGGAGCGATAACGGTCAATCGGGAAATTGACGGGGTATGCGTAAACAGTCGGGCGGCCGGACTGTGTCACGGTACTTCCTTTTCGTGACAGTTGAAACAGTGTGGCGGATTTGGGAAAGCCGCACACTACGTACGTGATGTCGCCCAGCAGGTTCTGAAAAAGCGAGTTGACGCTCGCGGTGATGTCCGCGAAGTGCTGAGATAAATAAAAGAAAGTGTCAATCATGAATATCGCGATGTATGGACAAACAGTCGCCATCTTCGGTAAAACAGTGTTGGGATTAGGGAAATACAATACGTACGCTCGAGGAGTACCCGAAAATGACGTGCCCGATGAACGCGTACCCCATGAAGATCATGGCGAAAATCACGAAGAAATGGGTCAGGTCCGCGGTTGCGAGGGCGAGGGTGTGCGTTATCACGCCGAGCCTCGGCTGGAAATCCATCAGCTTTAAAATTCGCCCAAGAAGCAACATGATGTTTATTCCGCTGAAGGTCATGTACAGCTGCAAGTACTCCACCAGGCTTTTCATCTCAAGAAACATAGCCCCCATCTCCACCATCTGGTTCGGGACCTTCAAATTAGTCACGAACGCGGAGGCTTCTAGGTTTTTGTAAATGTCGTAGTGGATGTCGGGCGCGAAGTTCGCGGCGAGCCCGAAGCTGTTTTTGGAAAAAAAAGTGTCAATCCGTGTATGGGCAAACAGTCACCCGTACTCGGGCCGAACAGTGGTGGGATTTGGGAGACGCGCAATACGTACCCGTAGGAAAACCACATGATCAGGGTCACGACGTGAAGCGTGATTGACGCGACGTCGACGTAGTTCCACACCGAGCTGAAATACGCGCCGTACGTGCCGGTTCGCTTTTTCGTATCAACCACGTCCATCAGCTCTTCGTAAACCGACCAAGCCACGCCTAGGACTAGGATTATCTCCATCGCGAGGCGGCTCATGTCGGCTTGCGTGTCGTATAGCTCGACCTTGATCGTGTTCAACGAGTGCGTTACTCGAACCTTGCCGCCTTTTTTTGTAAAAGTAAAAGAAAAGCGTCAGTGTCGTGTGGGGAAACAGGGAGTCCATGATTTGGAAAGCCCCAACACGTACCTTCGCTGAACTCGAAAAACACCATCACGTTACCAAAGTACCCGAGCTCTGCGTTGTACACGATCAACTGCGCCGTGACTTTTTGGGTTTTCACGTCGTCGATCTGCGGTTGTGAAGAAAAACGTCAATCTGGCGTATCGCGACGTATGGACAAACAGTCAGGACAGAGGTACCGCGCCGTCGTGGTGGGAGTATCAGCAAACAGAGAAGCCGGGAGTGGGTGAAAGGCCAACACGTACCATCAACCCGTAGTTCATCACGTCGATCCAGCGCTGGGCTTCCTCCGCGCTTAAGTTTATGTCGAAAAAGAACGGGAACCCCGCGGCGTACCCGGGCAAGGCTTTGTGCCGGAACCCGTACGGGATGTCCCTTTTGGGTCGGGAGACGAAAAAAGTCAGTCGCGGAAGTGCGGGGCGAATTGCGTGCCGTGCGTGAACCGTGTTGCGCTCGGATATGCGCTTATCGGGGTGGCAACACGTTTGCCGTGACGGCACTTCACGCGGCGCAGGTAAACGGCCGGTGCGTTTGGGTTTGGGAAAGCCAGGTCCGGACGTACCTCGCGTTGTACAGCTCCTGGCAGTACGGCGCGTGGTTCCCCGTGACCGAGGCGTCGGCGCCGTCGTTGTACGTGGCACTGATCCCCACGTCCGCGTTACTAAACTCGGAGCAGTTGTACACTTTCGTGAGGGTTTCGAAGTTGTCGTAATCCGCGACGTACAGTGGGGTTCCTGGGGTTTTGGGGTAGCGGAGAAACAGTCAGGTGATTTGGGGTAGTGCAGGTGGTTAGTACCGGCGAAGAGTAATGCTAGGTCGTGGTGGTTCGAAGCGGAAGGTGGTATTACCCGGTCGAGTACGTGGTCCAGGCAAACAGTCTGAGACTGGGAAAAAAACGTACCCAGCTTGAAAACGGGATCCACGCCGTAGCTCGCGACGTCCCGGCCGCCGCTGCACGTGGCGTCGATGTCGTCGAAGCGCGAGGACGTACACTTCATCAGGTTCTTGCGTTCCACGTATATCAGCATCCCGGCCAACACCCTGTTGTTCAGCCCGACGAAACGTTCGCGGTACGCCACGGGCGGCACCGTGTTGTTGAAGTTGTCTGGCACGAGTAACGCCGAAAGTGTCAGTCGGTCGTGACGTGTATTTCCGGGGTTGGGAAGGGTATACCGTGCTCCATAGTACGAGGGATTGGAGAGTGTACTCCATAGTACGAGTAAACAGTCGTGGTAATGGGCACAGGTGATGACCGTCCCTTCGCAGGACGAGTATGGGCATCCGATAATACCCGTCCCTTCGGAAAGGACGAGTATATCGCGATGTATGGACAAACAGTCAGAGGTAACGCTCCCTTCGCAGGACGAGTATGTCGCGCGTATTGACAATGTATGGACAACAGTCACCATAATCGGTCTGAACAGTCAGAGGTGGTAGTCCCTTCTGGTACGAGTATATCGCGATGTATGGACAAACAGTCAGGTGGGAAATACGCACCGAGCGAAAACGAGTAGTAAAGCACTTTCATTTGGCACGGCGAGTTCATGAGCAGGTTTTCCTGAGATAAATAAAAGAAAGTGTCAGTCCCGTATAGCAGTCAATCGGCGGAATGTGTTAAATGGGAAATACGTACCTTCGCTTTCCGTTCGCGCGTAATAACCGCGTCCTCCTGGATCGCGACGTACTGCGCCACGTCCGCGAACGCGCCTGTTTTGTACGCGTTCTGGATGGACTCCCTTTGTTTCTGCACCGCGGTTTCGAGCCTCGCGATGGATCGCTCCGCGGATTCCGCGAGCGCGTTCGTGCGCTCCTGCGTGTACGGAAACAGAAAGGGTCAGTCCATTTGTTGGGCGTGTATTGGACGTGTATTGGACGATGGCCTGGTCAGCAACAGGGAGGGTAATCGGTCGGAACAGTCACCAGCGAAAGGTCCGAACAGTCACAGGCGCGTTAGAGGTAAAACGGGCGGTGTGTCGGATTTGGGAAAGCCCCGTCCGGCCGTACCTGAATCGCCAAGCTCTCCTGCGCCGCGGCAAGGGCTTGTTGTTGTTTGGCGAGAATCTCTTCAAGAGACGCGGATAACGAATCGGTGCCTTTTTTCAAGTCGTCGAACCCCGCTTTGATGATCGTTTCGAGCGCCGTGTCCGAATGGTGGTCGTTCGCGTCTTGGTTCGCAATCGCCTGCGCCTGCTGCACCGCCGCGACGTTCGTGTCGATGTTGCTTTGCTTCACCGCCAGGGCTTGCACCGCGGTGAGGATGGTGTCCAGGTCGGTTTGAAGTAGTTTCCGGCCGTTCCTGCCTTGTCGTCGTCGTTGCGGGCCGTTCTCTAGCAGTAACCGGCGATGAGGCAAACTCCACCGGTCACCCCTCGCCGCGAACTCGGCGCGCGACATTCCGTCGCCGCCGCCGCCGCCAAACCCGAGAAGCCGCCGTTTCGCAACCGCGGTCGCGTTGCCCGGGTACTCAACGTTGTCGAACTGCGATTGTGAACGAAAAGTGTCAGTCTTGTATGGACAAACAGTGTGGGTGGGATTTGAGAAATGCAATACGTACCTGCGCGGTTACCCGGCAAACTTCGCACGTACAGAAGTGACCCGGCCCCGCGATCGTGGCGCACCCTTTTTTAACAACGTCGCCCCCATCCGCGTCCAAAGCGTCGACTTCGCACACGCAAATGCCCTCGCACAGCTTCTGGAAACGAGTCTGGGTAAGGTAGATGGACGTTCGCCCGTCCACGTTGGCGTACTCCGGGTCCTCCACCATCGGCCCGGGTTGGTTCGTCGCCGGGTCCACCGCGTCTTCAGGTTTCACACACGTCCCGACGTACTGAGAAAGGTAAAACAAAGTGTCAGTCATGTATTGGGCGATGTATGGACAAATAGTCACCAGCTGAGAGATAAAACAGTGGCGGTGTTTGGGAAAGCCCCAACACGTACCTGCTCCGCCCTTTCCAACAGGTTACACGTCATAAACGCGTACTGCTGCCGCGCCAAAACCGCGGGGTTCCACTCCACGATGTCCACGTCGACTTCGGCGTGCAGGTCGTCGTCGGGGTACAACGCGTTGGCGATGTCCAGGGACGTGGGGACCATGTACGTAAAGTTGAAGGGGAACTCGGGGGGGGAGGCGTACAGGGGCGTGGTGAGGGTGGGGGTGTTAACCACCGCGAGACGCGCGTCGATCAGCGCGATGAGCTGCTCGTGGTACGGGTAGCTCGTGCGAATCGCGTTGGCGACAACCGTGGCGTTGCCGTCCAAAGCGCGCTCGGATACCACGTTGTCGTTTTTAAGCGTGGTGAGGGAAGCTTCGTCCAGACGCGTGACGTCCGTGCCTTTCATCTGGTTGATTTCGAAAAACGTCACAGGCGAGAGCTGCGACAGCCAGGTCAGAACGGACGTGAACTCCGTGTCTGCCACGCTTTGGGCGGTCGCCTGATACGATAAAAAGAAAGTGGTCAACGTCTCGTATGGGCAATCAGGGAGGCGAAATGTGGTGATTGGGAAATACGTACCTGCGCGGCGATGTTCGCCGTCCACGCAAGGGAGAGGTGTTGGTTCCATGACGTGGACGTGTCCAGTAGTAGCCACCGCCATACTTCGCTGCACGCTCTTTGTTTTGCCACGGTGAAGCTCACGGTGACGTTCTCAACGCCGACTCGGTTCGGGTCCACCACCGCGTCGGGGTTCACCGCGAGCGGGCCGTAGCAGTAGCAGTACGTTTCAGGGTCCAAGTTGAGCTCGGCGCCTTGCACGCACGAACACCCGTTTGTCTGCAAATCCCCGTCCGAGGAAAACAACGTCGCGTTGTACAGGGTAATAGGCACGGCGGCGTAGTCGGTGACGTTGAGGTACTGTTCGCCGGTGAAGGAGCTCGCGCAAAGCGAACCGGCCGCCATGCTGACGTTCACCATCGTGCGCCGCAACAGCATGTCCGCCACCAAAGCCGTTTGGTTACCGTCCCAGTCGTACGGGTTCGTCGTGTTCGCGGTCGCCGCGGTCGTCGCCGCGGTTGCGTTCGCCTCGACCAACGAGTTGTTCGTGATGTCAAGGTAAAGCTGAAGCTGTTCGTGCGCCAGGGTGAGGTTTGTTTTTTCCAAGTGCGTTTTGATCGCCTGTTTTTGTAAAAGAAAAGTGTCAGTCTTGTGTTGGCAAACAGTGTGTCAGGATTCGGTGAAAGCCCCAATACGTACCTGGTAGGTTGTGACCTCGTACTTGCGTCGGATCTGGCCGTAGTGCGCGGCGAGCAGTAGTCTTTTGTTTTTCGCCTCAACGGTAACGTTGAACCGCGGCCGGACCGCGCCCGCGACTTTTAGAAAAATGTCCTTCTTCACCACCACGGACCAGTCCCCATCCGGGACGTCGTCGATCTCCCGCACGACGTGCCCAACCTGTTGCTCGAACCGCTGGTCCGTCTCGTAGTAGCAATCGCTGCCTGATTGAAATAAAAAAGAAAGTGTCAGTCTCGTATGGGCATTCAGTCGGTGGAATGTGGTTATTGGGATATACTTACCGTGGAAGATCTTTTTCGGCCCGATAAGCTCGTCAACCTCCATCGGACACAGGTTCCAAGACGCGTCTTGCATCAAGTCAATTGGTGAGACGCTCCCCTTGGGGTGCGAGAAGTTGAAGTACACGTCAATCTGAATGGGCGTTATCTGGGACTCGGTTTTCAGCAAGTTGCAATCCGCTTTGCACCCGAACCGGCCGTACTCGGGGTACTCGAACGGCGCTGAGATAAATAAAAGAAAGTGTCAGTCTCGTATGGGCAAACAGTGTTGGGATTTGGTAAATGGAAAATACTTACCTTCGCACCGCCCGTCCCCGCACCGCGCGTCTTGCCAGGTCGTCGTCACCACTGACGCGATCCAATCCCGCACCTCCGCGCTTCCCTTCATCGTGGTGTCTTCGGGAATCAGGTTGTTTTTCAGCGTGCTCGTCAGCTCGTACGCCTCGCTGGCGCTTCGCTGCAGGAACAGAATGCTCATGTAGAAACCCACGAAGATAAGAAAGGAAAATAAACTCGCGTAGTCCTTGCGGCGCTCGTGCTGTTTCAGAAAACAGTTGGGAATTTTGGGAGAAAAGGGGTCAGATTTTTTACGATTTTCGGAGCTGACATCGCGCAACCGTTTCGGTCGCGCATTCGGACGCGAGTCACAGCTCTTTTCGCGGCCTTAGGTCTTGGAGGCACCGTGCGAGGTTCGCGTGCGCCTTGACACCACTGGTGTCTACCCAGAAAACTCCCTTCGAACGAAACAAAACGTGCTTCCGTTCGCGACGACGCGGATTACGCGATGACTAATCTCGGTTTGGGGGAAACAGAAAAGCCCAAAACGGTTCGTCAATTGATGTCACCATCGGGACGTGTTCGTTGGGACCGAAAGGGACCCCAACTCGGGGACGCCACACGTACGTTTTTCTTGTACTTCGCATACAGCGCGTTCACCACGGTCGCGGCGGTGGCGGGGTCGTCCCCGTCGGCTTCGATGTCGAGGTCGTACCCGGTTCCCTTCGGGTCGGGCTTGGCCGCCGCATGGGCTTCCGCCTTCTTGAATAAGCTCATCATGACCGCGGTGGGGAGTCACCACGGGATGGCACGTCCCCGCGGTGACTCTGGTGGTGTGTTTGTACCCCCGATTTCTGTGCGTGGTACGGACGTGGGTTGTGGTGTCAGGAACGTGTTCGTGGGACGGTAGGAGGTTGGGGGCGATGCGTGGCACGTACACACCCACGGGGGGGTGTCGCGCATTTTCCATCATTCACGTCGCACACGCCTCCAGGAACCGCGACGTTTCCTGAAACACCGCGTGTGTTGTGCCCGGGCGACTCGATTCGAGGTTCGAGGCACACGCGATTCGGGGCGAATTCGCGGACCGCTGGAATCGGGACGGCGTGCCGAAAGCAACGCCGTCGAGAAACACGTGTGCGGTGGATCGACAGAACCCACACCGCGACACCACGTCCGTGTCACATGTCGCGCGAATTCAACCATGCGCACGCGCCAGAAAATACCGTGCGCACCTTTGGAACGCGCCGCTCCACACCAAGGTGGCGTGTTTCCGACCTGCTTTACTTTTGGGGTTTACGAAGTCGTGCTCGGACGCACACTCCCTCGGGTGAACGACGATGCGCGCGTGCCTTCACGAAGCGCAGTCGACGGATGGCGGCGAACGAACGGCGAGCAGGCTTACGGGACGCAACACAACACCTCTTTCGTCACGTGATGCAAAATCATCTGCAGAAGTGATTCTCGATTCTCTCTTCTGTCATAAAAATATTAAATTCGTTCTGCTACCCCCCCTCCCCGTTCCCTTTCTCTCGCAACCCACCACCCCCAGTGTGTTCGTGTCCACCACGGCCCACCGTCCCACCCCTCCCGAACCCAGGAACGAGGTTGTGCGGGCGAAAAGAAGCGTCTATACCCGGATGACGCGTGGAACGATTGGAGCTGGAACTCGCAATCGATTGCGCATCAACCGAATGCGCGCCGTTTCGTCGCGACACCACCGCGACAAACGCCAGCACGCACAGCAAAACAATCAGCGCCTTGTTCCGGGCGAAGCTCCTGCACTTTCTAAAAGCAAGCCTCCTTGTCATCGGCAAATCGATCCCCCGCTTGTGCAGCCCCGGCACGCTTTGTATCGCGCGCTTGACGTGCGTTTGCGAATCCACTCGTTTCAGGGGACTCGTTCCGGTGAACAACCCTGGTAAGTTTGGAGGAGTCATCAGACCGGCAACCAGACTTTGCGAGGTCGTGCCGATGCTTCCCACCGAGCCGCCTGCTTGACTAATGAAACTCCTCTCGTTGGTACCGTAGACGACACCGGAAGCCTCCACGTCAACCGAGACGTACCCGTCGCGTATCGCGCCGTCCCGACGTTGCTTCACGTCCTTCTCGTTGTTGTGATGAGTCACCACCGTGCCGTTCGAGTCGTCGCTATCACCACCCGAGCTCAGCTCGTCGTTGAAGTGCAGTGAACCGAGTGTTGTACCTGTTGAGTCACCGTCGTTGATGTCCACCGCGACCTCGCGCGCGTTAGCACCACTTCCCGTGCCCCGGCCGTTCCAAAGTTTCGAAGCGCCGCCGTGCGTTTCCGCTCTCGAAACATCCTCGTCGCTCCCTCCCCGTTTCAACACCCCAAGGCGCGAATGCATCTCTTCACGGTGACCGCGGGTGTTACGTACTGTAACACCGCACACCGAGTCCGTTCCGCGCCGACCCGTGGGCCACGGGTGCCGCCAGTGCGTACACAACTGGCGCGACGCAAAGGCACCGCGTGGTGGATATCGGAACGTGAGAAACACACTCAACGGATAAGCGGAAGGATTCGTGCTGGAAAGTTGACTTCTTCGTTCTTCCGCTTTTTCGATGCCGACAGTCAATCACGCGCGCGTCGCGCCTGGGTGTGGTTGTTCCGGGTTCCGGTCGGACCCGCGGGTTCCACAGGAGAATGGACCACCCGACTTCCTCGGGCCGGGGCGAGAAAAGGGACGCTAGTTTTCCTCCTGAGGTCTCCAGGTTGTTCAAACGAGGCGGCCCGAAAGCGACGCGAGCTTTTTGCGACACGCAAACGGCGGCGAGCCACCGCGACGATGGCGGGTCCCTGCGGAACCACCCAAACGTGCTTGACGCGTTCAAGGAAACTCTAAACGCGATGTCAAAGCCGTTGCAGGCGCAATCGGACAACGTCACGGTGTGCGTGTGGGATCCCAAAAAGCGTGTCGCGAAAGTAGTACGCGCGCGAGGCAAGCACCTCACCAAGATGGGCTTCAACGAAGGCGCCAATCAGTTTCTCAGGCCGGAGGAGGTTTTGTTCCTAGTGGAAACCGAGCGCGCGGTGCTGTTTCTGGACGACGTTGTTTCGGTGACTACAACGCATACAAACCCTGGGGCAAAAAATGCAAACCCTGATGCAAGCAACGCAAACCCGGAACAACGACCCATGTCCCTGCGTCGCGCGCACCGCGTGGTCGCCGAATCGGGAGGCGTTTCGAACGACGCGTACTTGCTCTACGCGTTTCTGGTGCGGCGCGGGTACGTCGTGCGGCGGTTTGCGGGTGACGCGGGTGACAAAACCGGGTATTCACTAAATACGCATATGGAAGATGGGTCCGCGCGAGGACGTGGCACTTGGTGCGATGCTGCGCTCGTGACTGAAAATACGATCAGCAGTACGGTCGGTAGTCGTGACACCGCGCTGCGCGGCGAAAGCATCGGGCGCCCGCGCGGGTGGTACCCGAGCGCCGCGCGGTGGCTGGGAACGGGTTCGCGCGATTCGCGGACTAAAAGCCCTACCCTCGTCCCTGTCGAGGTGGTTAAACAAACGGGTAGCACTGCGACCACGAGGTCCTTGGTTCAAAGCTCACTCAGCGGTTCAAATCCTTTGTTCGCGGCGTTCGTTCCCGACGGGAACACGTTTTCGAAAAAAAACCCAGGCGCCGTTTCGTTTTACGTGTTTCTTAAAGCTTCGGAAAACGGAGACGAAGCTCACCGGTTCGTGCCGTCGTGTCACGAAAGGCGCGGCGCGGCGAAACGGCTCACCGCGTTGGGCGAACAAAACTTGGGGACCAAAATCGCGTGGGCGACGGTCGCGGACGGCGTCGTCGTGCTGCACCGGTTCAACGACTTTTAGTTTTTTTGGAAAGCGAAGCGAGAGTCGTCGTATGGGTAACTAGTCATCGGTGAATAGAGTCGGTAGTATGGTTAACTAGTCATACCCGTCGAGTAGCTTCAGCACTTTATAGTTCACTAGCGTCAGCACTCTTAAGTCTACTAGCTTCAGCACTCTTTAGTCTACTAGCTTCAACGCTTCGCGCGTTCGCCCCCCCCCCGATGTACTGAAACACCCATCCTTGCAGCATACCGCGCTCCACGGCTTGCGCGGTGCCGGCGTTGACGATGTGCAGTTTGTTGGCGGTTTTGCTAATCGCGCCCACCTTCGCGTTTCGAGAAAAATCAATCACCGCTTCCCGGTGCGTTTCCAACCTCGACAAGCTCTGCCCGCGGCCGTAGCTAAAGAACCCCCGCGTGGGTTTCGAACCAACGCAGTCACCAAACGCGTTTCCGTTCGTCTTACTACCCGCCTCACAATCACCAACCGCGCAGCTGGTCTCGAAAACCCGCAACGCGCGCTCCGCGGCGAAGGCGGATTGCGTTCCCGTAAAGCGCGCCGTCGCGTTCACCAAAACCAACCGCACGCGTTCGTTTAGATCGGGGAACTTCACAACCGCGCCCGTTTCAGCGAAAACGCATAGGGAACGCAAGGCTTTGTTGTGAACCGCGTTGCTGGTGGGGCAATTCCCTCCTTCATCACCAGACGTTTCAACTTTCGCGTTGTGTATTAACTCAAGAAGCGTGGCACGTATCATCCTTTGTCCTTCATCGTCGTCGCCGAAAACGTTTTCGTTGCAAATCGCGGCGAAAAACACCGAAGCGCCGTTGACGCGCTCGTCCGCGACGTTCACGAAACTTTGCGTAACGGCCGTTACGAGAAGCGTTTTTTTAAACACCGCACAGGTGACTAGTTTGACTATCCGGGCAAACACCACCGCGTACCGCGGTTCTCGCCAAACGCGCTTGGTGAAGTACACGGCGGCGGCGGCCGCGACGGCGTTGGGTTCGGGTTCGGAGAGACTTTCCTTTTGTAAGTCTTCGTCGTGTTCGGGCAGCCTTTCTTTTCGTGAGTTGTCACACTGTTTGTAATCAGATGACAAAGCTTCGTTCATGGCGTCCGCGCATTGAACAACCGTATCAGGCGCCGCGCGGTTCATGGCGCCGCATACCTTTTTCAAAACGGTTTTGATACGAGTTTGTTGCGAAGAGGCGTCGTCGCCGTCTTTGTCGTCGTCACTTTTACTTGTTTCTCTTTTACTGGAACCCCAGCTAACGTCGTAGTTCCGTTCGTCGTCGCGATCGCGGGCCCAATTTTCTATTTCGCGCAACCGCGAGTTCACGGGTGCAGTCGCACCGTCCACCACGACCACGGTTTTCGTTCCCCGCGATTTGCTCACCCCGGCCGCGCTCGGGTCTTTGAACCCGACGAATTTCAAATGCGAGCTGTGAGAAGGTAAAGAAAAGTGTCAGTCGCGTAGTGGCAGAGAGTGTGTCAGGATTTGGGAAAGGCCCAATACGCACGTCAGTTTCAGAAAACTCAAGTACGCCTTTTCCGAAGCCGTCTTCACCGTGACCGGCGTTTCGTTAACGCAAAACCCGCGCGCCACACAAAGTAACGCTTCCGTAACGCCGACACCGCGTGCCCCTTGCTTCACGCAAAGCCGCGTAATAACCGCGTGCGTGAGGTACCGGCCGGATCTGATATCCTTTTTTCCGTCGTTGCCCCCCAAAGAAATCTTCTCGAAATTATTTTCCACGTCGCCGCGTTCGTGCGCCGCGATTGAAACGAACCCCACGCCGGTTCGCGGGGTTAACAAAGCTCCGTGACTATCAACCCCCACCGCTTCGTAGCACAAACCGTGCTTGTCAGGATCGGCGGCGATGTAGTGCTCAACAGAGTACCCTCCCGTTTGCCAACGTTTTGGCTCGCACCGCACCAGAACCACCCCGGCGACGGCGGGAAACCCGTTCAAGTTTTCGAGCAAAGGGAAATAGGAAGCGTCGCGCGTCGATATGTTTGCATCGAAACGAACCCGCCAGCCGTGCGTTTCCTCGATACACAGAGCCACCGCTGTGTTCGTCCTTTCCATCTGTTCCGGTATCGTCAACGCGCATTTAGGGAAGTGTGTCTCGTCTCGGTTTCGCGTCGACGCATCCGCCGGTCGCCACGCGCGCACCAAATCGCCGGAACCATTATCCACACAAGTATTACTCGTTCCGTCGCGCAGCCCGGTGAGTAGATGTGTTTGCCACGACTCACACGCGAACGCTGCGATTGATACACGAAAAGTGGTTAACGTCTTGTACGGGAAAACAGCGTGTCCCCGGATTTGGGAAAGCCGTCTCCATACGTACCCGCGCCCAACCCGGCACCCGACACCTCGTGAAACCGTTTCTTCGCCGGCCACAGCTGCCGCGCGGTACAAAAGTGGTTAACACCAATCACAAACTGAAGCTTGCTTTTCAGGGAAGGCAACTTCTCTGGCGGGTCACCTTTCTGGGTTATTAACCCGACAGGCGTGGACGAGTGCGCTTGAAAAAGCTGCACGCACCTCAAAACGCTCGTGCCGCTTAGCCGCCTGCGATTGTGACCGAAAAGTGGTTAACGTGATGTAATACAAGCGAACAGTCGGGCGGGATTTGGTGAATGGCCCAAGGCCGTACCTGGCGACGAAAAGCAAACCGTTTCTGTTTTCGATTTGCGTGACTTTCACCAACGCGTTTCGCAACGATTGCAAGTGCGACGCGTTCTTCACGGCGGCTTTGTGCAGGGTCAGGGTTGGAGGGAGGTTATGTGACGAGTTAATACACGAGTCCGCGCTTCTGGTAGCCGTCAATCGTTTCGACAACGCGTCCAAGTGATGGGTTGAAAAACCGTCGTCCTCCGCATAACCCGTGTTAGTAGTCTCCTTTTTTCGTTCGCCACGTTTCCGCCACCGCGAATCCACCAGCACGATTTCGTGGACCAACTGTTTCGGTAACAGGTGCTGTAGCAAAACACCGACGAGGTGCCCCCGGGTCGGACCGCACAGCTCGACTACTGTGGCGCCGTTCTCGCCGTTCTTTCGGGTGTTAAAAAGTGTGTGCCGCGATTTTTCCCTGGACCCCCAGTTTTCAGACGACGTGCTCGTCTCATCGGTTCCGGTACTACCGGTACTACGCCCGATACTACCGGTACTACCGTCCGACCCTAAACGCTTCATCTCCATCAAATGCGTCTCCACCGCCATCACCACGGGCGCGGCGTCGCGAATCGCGGAGTGCATGTCGGTTGCGTCGCCAAGCATCGCGCGCAAGGTGGCTTCCGAGACGAGTGGTTTGCGTTCGTTTAGTTCGTCGCTCTCGGCGATCCACGACGCGACCGCGGCCTCGCAACGCGCGATCGTTTCAAGCAATGCGACATCCGAAGAGGATGCCTCCTCCGAATCGGCCATCGTGCCCACCGCCCTGGTCTTGCGACAGCGCCAACGTTCAGTTCACCTCGACGCCACCTGAAACCCCGCGCCGTGTGCGCAAGGGAGTGGCTGCCGTTTTGCTCAACTCGGTCTCGACGGACGCGTCGGCAGCACCCGAAATTTGTTAACTGTCTTTTCGTTTCAGCCGGAAAGTCTTCATTCCCGACCGCGCCGTCGGTCATACCCGACCGGCGGCGTGTGTACGGTGTTTGTTGTGTGGACGCGACACGAACACGACCATGTCGTCCTTCCCAATAGTCCCCCGCGCGGGCGGTGATACCCGACGGGAGCCCCCGACTGCGATCCCAAAACTGCCCATCTTGAATCTGGGAAAAATCTCCTTCGCCTCAATGGGCGGTTCCTCCGAGGTACTGCACTTCCCCGAAAACGACTTCGGGTACGACATCCAACATTCATCGGACGAGGACCTGGACGGGATGGAAGCCGCGGTGGGGTTGTTCGAGGCGAGAAACGCACGCCGGGACGCGGCTGCGGATGCGTATACGAAAACGTTGGAGGCGAACGAAAGCGAAAGGGTGGCACGCGAAAAAAACGAAACGCAAAAATTGCTGCGAACGTTACGCGCGCGCCGGACAAAGTTCGAGTTGGCGGCGGCGGTCACCCCGACCCGAAGCAGCAGAGGCGTTTCTCGGGCCAGACCCGAGTACGAACAGAGCAGTGACGACTTACAAAAAGAAACTGAAGACTCGGAAGCGAAACAGAGTGAGACGCTTCGGGAACGACGCAAACGCGTCGACCAAAGAATCGCGGCGTTGCTCGGGGAGGAGCGTACTTCGGAAGCTTCTTTCGGAACGGCTTTTGGGGACAAAGCCGTTCCAGAATTTTCCAAACAACACTCTCCATCCATGAATAACTACTCGTTGTCACACGATTCGTGTGATGCCGTCGCCATCGCACACGCCACGCTGGCGTCAGCGCAGGTCGCGAAGACGTACGTCCCGCCGAAGTGGAAACAGCGATGGGACGTCCGCGAGTTAACGGAAAACGGAAACGGTTTGTTCGCGGAAGAGACCCGCGCGAATGAACACTTGGGGGGTGTCCGTGTCAGAACGAATGATGCGGCAATCGCGGCGTCGAGCGCGTTACGATTGCATCCGCCCGGTGGGAGTAATTCAATGGCCAAAGCGGTTTCCGCTATACAAATAAACGACTCGCAAACGTTACACGAGTTGTTGAGCACGCAACAGCTGCGCAGTGCGCAATTAGACACAATCGATGAATTGTCCGGGGTAACTTTGTTGACTTTGGCCAGTTCCAAGGGCAACCAAAAAGCGGTTTAGAGTCTACTTCGCGCCGGCGCCAACTTGAACGCGCCCGACGCTTTCGGGAAAACGCCAATCGACGCGGCGGTTGTCGAAGGACACTTCGGCCTGGCCGACGTGTTGGTCAATTGGGCGACGAAGCACGGGGTTTTGATAGGCGAACAGTGAGGGTTACGACGCGTTACTTGATACGTAGTATAGAGTAGTTAGGGTTTAGTTTTAGTATTTACAGCAATAGATTTACAGCAACACGGTAGTTTTGGCCAGACTCTCTGCGTTTACTCGCGCCTTTCCCGGTTCCTCGACGCCGCGCGTCACGTCCAAAACAACGACGGATGCTGGCGGGTGAAGTCGTACCAGTTCTTTTCGGGCTCCGGTGGCTTGCCTGGCGCTTCGTGTTCACGCGCTGCTTCGCGTGTATCGGGTTTGGTGCTGTATTTTTCCCGCACGGTCGCGACGGCGTTGTGATACCCGGAGTATCGCTGCGATTTCGCGGTTTCGTGGTTTTGAATGTTTTGTCGCGTCGTCTCTTCTTCGCTCTCCTCGGTAGTGCCATCCAAAATGCCATGCTTCGCCGCACATGAAAGGATATCTGGGTCACCAGAGGTCAGCAATACCTCCAACACTCTTTTCGCGGAAACAAGCACTGCGTCGATGTCATCGTCGGCAACGGTTTCGTCGTTATCCGCGTCGCCCGAATTGTCGCCAGCCTCGCGCCGCAACAAACGCAGCACCTTGCGCGTTTTTTCGCAAGTCACAAATTGCGCGGTTTCTGAGTCGGACATCAGGGCCATTATTATTATTGGCCGCTGCGCGAGGGACTGCACATTCGGGTCGTTGACCACGCGCACCAGTGCGTCGCGCGAGAGGGTTATTTTGCAAGTCGCGAGATTTTGCGGCAAGTGGTGGGTACTTTCCAACTGCTCGCCTGTGCTCGCGTCGTTTGTAAATAAGTCCGAATCCAAACGCAAAAGCGTCTCGCCGATTTCATCGCGAAGCGTCGGCGCCGTCTCCTGGGTGTCTCCGCGCACCGCGCGCACTGCTCGCGACGCCCATTTCGTGAAACCGCTGGTAACGTCATGGGCCGCGCTTTGCGTCGAAACAAAACCAGAACTCACAGCGGATGTCACCGACGACGTCACCGCGGCGACGGTAGAGACGGTGTCTTTGTAAATCGCATCGGGAGTTAACGACGCGACTCCTGATTTACCTCCGTCGCCCTCGACCAAATCGTCGACGTACCCAAGGTCACCACCGTCCAAGGGAACCCCCCTCGCAGGCAGAAACACACGCAAACTGGCGTTGCACACGTGCACGCTAATCGCGCCGGCGATCACGGAGACGAGATCCGCCTGCGTTGCGGCGAGCCAGATTGGGCCGCACACGACTTTTGATACCTCCGCGGCGGTGTTCTTTGCAAGCAAATAGAGATAAACACGGGACGCCGCGTCGTCGGCGGCGGCTTTGGGAGAAACGAACAATCGATTCACCACCCGTCCGTCGCGATGGAAAAACCCAACCTCCCGCGTCGCTGCGCTGAGAACCGCTTCGTGAACCTTTTTCGAAACAGCAAGCGCGTTCCTGTCCGCCGCAGAAACCGCGTCGCCGCCCGCCGCATATACCTGTGATTGTAACCGAAAAGTGTCAGTCTTGGTTGGCAAACAGTGTGTTTGGATTGGGGAAACGCCCTACGGCCGTACCTTGCGCGCGCGCTGCATCGCGTCTCGCCGTAACGCGTCGCTGGTGTGCGCGGCGCGACGCAACGAGGAGTGCAGGGACGCGAGTAAGGATACCTTTTCGGTGGTGCTACGGTCGTTCGATTCTGCGTTATTTTTGTCCGCATGAACTGTATCGGCATCGTCAGCAGCAGCACCACGATCAGCAGCGTCAACAGCTTCTGCGTAACTCGCGTTTTTCGTCGCAAAGCCGTCCGCCCCGGCGCAAATCGCCAACACAGCGGCGGCGATTCGCGGGGTCAAAACCGAGACTCCGGACATCGCCGCGACGGCAAAACACACGCGGAACCGGTTCGTGAAGTGCGCGGCGTGCGCCGCGAGCGGACCCGGTACAGCCCAGGACAAAACGAAACCCGCGGTGAACTCGCAGGCGCTGTAGCCGTACAAAGTCGTGGCTAAGCGCGTCCTGTTTTTCTACACAAGAAAAGGGTCAGTCGCGAGGCTTGAGTATGGGCAAACAGTCAGAGAGTTGGAATCTAATCAGGTCGAACAGTGCACTTGTGATGACGGGGTGCACTACAAAACAGTCACGAACGGGGCAGTAAGCAGTGTGCCTGGATTTGGGAAAGCCCCAACCCGTGCCTGTTGGTTAAAGTCGGGTCGGCTCGCAGCCGCGCCGTCGCGACGTCGGGAGCGCCTTTGATGCCGAGCTCGGGGCGGCCTTCTATTGACCATCTCAGAAAAGAACCCACCGAACGCAACGCAGCTAAGGACGCGAGCTCCAGGGCGGCTTGGTGCGTACCGCCCTTGTGCGTACCGCTCTTTGCTTTGGAAAGAAACGGCGTTGTGTTTGTAGAATCAGAAGTATAACCTCTGGTTGAATTCAGGGTTTCAAAAGTCGCCGCCTCCGCCGCCGACCTCGGCGCGACGCCGTCCGAAGCCGTAGCGCGTTCGTCAACCTTTGCCTTTTCGGTCGTTTCTTTTCTCAAGTCAGCATCCGCTCCGAGTGTCCCCCAGAACCGAATCGTGCTCCTTGCTTCGGAATAGAAAGGCCACAGGGTCGACGCGCGGTGCGTCGCCCATTCCCGGTACCAGCCGTTCGCGGCGTATCGCCATCGGTTTTTGTTTTCGTCGCACTTTTTGCCAAAAGCCCGTTCCTCAACCAGAGTCGCGGGCAAACAAAACACGTTACCGGAGACGATTTTTGTATTTTTCTGCACAAACACAAACGCCTCGGCGACGTCTGGGCGCCCGTGCAAACCGTCGCAATTCGTCACCACCACGAACAAACAACTCCGCTCCGTGAGTTGGCTCGCCAAACGGTTCACGCCGTGGAGGGTTCGTGGTGAGAGGAACGAGGGTGTTGTGGGTGACTCGGTTCGCGTTCCCGTTGTTCCAAAGAAAGGAAAGCCCCAGGAAGGGGATTCTCCGTTGTCCGGGTTTTCATCACCCGTTCGGTCCGAGGTTCGATTCCGCTCGGGTCTGAAAAAGGCATCATCCGGGTGTTGCGTCGAGACGTGGTTCGTCTCTCGAGCGTCGGCGTGGCTTTCGGTGGCGTCGATTACGATTACGTTTTCTTCGTCCTTGGCGTTTTCGTCCTTCGCGTCTTCCTCGCGCTTCGCGGCGGACACGACCACCACCGCGCAATCCGCGAACCACCAAGGGTCGTGGCTTTTGTTTTTTGCCTCTTTGGTGTCACGCTCCCCTTTCTTCTGTCTCGTCGACGAACCCAACCACTCCACTTTGTCCGCGTCGCCGAAACAAGTGAGAAGGCTTGCCAAAGCGTCGGCGTCGGAAGATTCGTCCGCGGAATCATTCTCGTCGTGTTCATTCTGATTCGCATTCCTCGCCGCATCCCCGTCTCGCCAGTCACACAGACACACCACCGCCCGTCTCTCCACCGCGAAACGCAAGCTCACCAGTTTGCCTAGCAGTTTCTTTTTCTGGGAACACTTCGGCAAACCGCGCTCGCCAATCTCTAAATGCGTTTGTACGTCGCCGCGCAGACGCTCTGCGTTTTTGGCGTGATGGTGATGATTTTTTCGACAAAGAGAGTCAACAGAAAGAGTCGAAACAGAGGCAAGACGACAGATTCACCAGAGAGAGTCGGGTTGATGGTCAGCGGGATGCGTCACGGAGGCACAATTGAAACCGTACACGTGGTGCTTCCACTGGTGACTGTTTCTGTCGCGCGTGCGGTGTTCGCTTTCCGGGCCGTGACGGACGCCTCGCGAGGCGACGGGGGTTCGGTATCGCCGATGTGTCGCTTTTGTCGTTTCGCAGTTCCGAGAGATTTGAGTTTTGGGTGTTCGCGGTTGCGCGGACGGCATCCGCACGCACCTAGCGGGTCGCCATCGATAAATTCGTCGTGTAGTTCGTACAACCCGAGGTCGTGAACGAGCTCCGGGTCCAGGTCCATAGTCTCGAGTACCCCATCACCAGGGCCACCAATCGCCATAGCGCGACCCGGACTGCCCGCGGCTTACTAGCAACGAGAGTTTTTTTCTCGACAGATTTCAAGTTTTAGGAACCCGTTTTTTGAAATGGAGATCTTGTGGCCTAGCTCGTCACTCCTCGCGTCGCCCGCCGTGCGCCGCGAGGTCCATTCGGAAGCGCGGTGACTCCGAGAGTACGTTCAGGGACACACACGTGATGAACACCAAACCCGTGGTTTTGTCGGACAAGAGCAACTCGGTGGAGGAAACAGAGCACAAGCCTGGGGTGAAGTGCACCCCCGAGGAGGAAAAAGTGATGACGACGCAGACGCAACCCGTTTCGCCTGCGAAGGCAAGGCAGGTGTGCTGTGATGAGGAAGCACCAAGAGTAGTATCGTCGCAACCTAGTGGTACTACTGACGGCACGGCACCGACACAGCAGCAAACCCAAGAGCTACCGGACTCGTTACGCGAGTGGATGGAGTACTTCGAGGGCGAGTTAAGGACGTTGTTTGTTTTCAAAAAACAAGGTTTACTTGATTGGCCGCTTGTCAAGGGCAGCATCAACTGCGTGGTGGTGAGTTGCCCGGTGAAGAGCCTGCGAGCAGAACTAAGAGCGTTAAGAGAGAACGGAGTGTACGGGTCATCCATGGCGCCGTACTTAACCGTGATGCGCAACGTTTTGGACACCGCGGACCAGTGCGTCGACGAAACCGAAGAAGCGCCCGTGGTGTTTTCGGAATCGGAATCGGACTCGGACGACGAATCAAACGACGACACCTCTAGTGACGACGATACTGACGACGTGGATACGACGAGTCAGGAGTTAAGTCAAGACGTTGTTCTCAGTGACACACAACAAAAGAAGATCGAAGGTAACAACAAGAGAAAGATTGAAGGTATCGAGGTATACGCGGGAGATGATGCGGCGCGAAAGAAACCCGCGAAGGGAACGGGAGATGCCGCGAGACTTCAGGAACCTCACGGGAAGGAACCGGAACGAGGTTTACCCACCAAAGGTAGCACTGCTCCCACGACTATCACCACTGCCGTTGGTGGGGATAAAAAGAAACAAATAAAGGGTGCTTCCAACAGCGCGTACCAGCTCGAGATGAGGGAAAAGTACAAGTCGTTTTCGCGATTTTTAGGCACGTACTTCGCGAAGGAACACCTGGAAAGCGCCGCGGTTTCGACGTTAGTGAAACACCCCGACGCCGCCGCGTTTAACGATTCCGAAATCGTCGCGTTCCTTGACATGCTGCAGCGGGAAAATAAAGTCATGCTGCACGAAGGGGTCGTGATGATCATCTAGTTTGGGGCTGTGCAGTGTTGCTACGTATGACGTGCGCGTGCGCGGATACAGACGTCTCTACGTGTAGTTGGAAGAGTTGTAAGATAAATCGCTTTATATTTTCATCCGGACCTCCATCCCGAAAGCCACACTCTCCCCTCACTCGAGCGCGCGTGTGTGCCTTGCCGTTTCGTGGAACGGCAGGCGATGCACCGCAAGCCTCCGTCGGGGGTTTCAGGTACGTCACGGGTTTTGGCTTGAAACCACCGGCGGACGTGTTGGAACGCGGACGATTTCCTCCAACGCGGACGGACCGCCGACACCGCCGACAGCATCCGTGAAAAGTATTTCTCATCCTGACCCACTCGCCTCACTCCCACCCATCACCCAGGTGTTCGCAACGCGTACGCGTCCAACGCCGACGGCGCGGAGGGGTACTACGCCGAGCAGGGTGCTAGCTATGTAAATCCCCACGACGGCGGGGTTCGGGAATCGATTCACGACGCCATACGGACGTGGCCTGCATTGTTCAAAGGCCTTGTTGTCGGCGACCCGAGCTCGGAAGATGGCGACCGAATTTTAGACCTATCCTGCGGCAGCGGCGAGGTCACCGATGCCCTAATTAAAGCCGGAATTCCACTCGAACGAATAGACGCGTGTGACCCGTACACACAACAGGCGTACCACCACCGAATTAAAAAGAAGTGTCAGGACTGGTCGTTTCAAGACATCTCAAACGGCGACGTCGCGGATCGAAAATGGAAAACCGTGATCTGTTCCTTCGCCATGCACGTACGTGTTGCGCGTTTCCCAAATCCAGGCACCGGCCGTTTACCGCCCCGTCCGTGACTGTTGCAGTACACGGCCGTCGTTAAAAGGAAGTCACTACACACATCACATACGCACTGTTTGCCGATTGTCCAGAGTACACGACTGTTTGCCCACTGTTTGCCATTCGCCCAATACAGCACACCAATACTCAACACGGAAAAAAGACTGACGCTTTTTCGTTCACAAAAACAGCTCTGCGAAAAAGACTTTTTACCCACGCTCGTCATGATGCTCGCGGTGTCGTGCGACCACCTGTTAATTCTGACCCCGCACAAAAGGCCTGAGTTGGACCCAAACTGGGGTTTCATACTAGCGGAAGAAAAAAAGAACGACCGGTGGCGAATACGGACGCGGAGGTACGATAGGAAGTAGGTGGATGTAGTAGCGGTTGTGCCAGCAGCGGCAATAGTTTAGACTCGTTTCGTGTTTCAGCGCAAGATCCGACCACTACCGCAAAATGCTAATCGATCGTCCGCACCTCACACCTCACTTCCGCCGCGCACTCCCGCGCGTCAGCGATCTCGCGACGACGCGAGTTGCGCAGTCGTCATGGTACGTGCCACGTGGAGTGTTTAGTTCTTCCAGACGTCTATACGTGCGGAGTGAGCACGCACGCCGAGCAGATGCTTCGCGATCGATCGCAACGGCCGCCGTCGCGTGCTTTTCTCCTTTTTTTAGCGCCGGCGGTGGCTGGCATCGCGGGTCGTCTTCGTGCAAAGTGCTCGTGATCCGGTGGTGGCACCTACGACGCGTACGCGGGACGACGGATGGAACACGAGCCGGTTGTGTGAAGGCGAGGTTTTCAAACGCGACACGTGCGGTGCCTCGAACGCAAGCACGCACCTACACTGCACCAACCTTGAACATCTGCTGACCCTCGTGCCAACCATCACCTCGATTGCGTCTGATTCATTTCCATCCCCCGTCCATCCCGCGTTCCCTCCTATCAACCCTCACAGCCCACCGTGAACCTGAACCGCGACCGGCTGTTCGCCGCGCTAGGCAAGCAGTACACGGAACGTGAGTTCGACGAGCTTTGCTTTGAGTTTGGCATCGAACTCGATGAGGTGACTTCGGAGAAGGAGATGAACTCGAAGTTTTTGGGGAAGGAAAAAGAGGAGGATGATACGACGATGGAAACGGCCGGCGAAACCGGCGCCGACGGCTCCGACGTGATTTACAAAATTGACATCCCCGCGAACCGGTACGACTTGTTGTGCCACGAGGGTATTAGTAAGGCGCTAAACGTGTTTCTAGGGCGGTGCCCCACGCCTACCTTCAGACTAGTGGAGCCTGTGAACGGCGCGCCTCGACAAAAGATGATCCAGAAACCGGAAACTTTGTTGGTAAGACCGTTCATCGTGTGCGCGGTTTTGCGAGGAATTAAGTTCGACCAAGCCCGGTACGACTCCTTCATCGACCTCCAAGACAAGCTTCACCAGAACATCTGCCGCAAACGAACCCTGGTTGCGATTGGAACGCACGACCTGTCAACGGTCACCGGGCCGTTCACGTACGAAGCGCACGCCCCGGAGGATATCGAGTTCGTTCCGCTGAAGCAGAGTGAAAAATTCACCGCCGCGGGTTTGATGGAACACTGTACGTGTTGGGGCTTTCCCAAATCATGACACACTGTTTACGGACCTTCTTTGAGTGCACTACTATTACTGGCAACTGCTACATACGTCACAAACGCACTGTTCGGCCCGAGTACGCCCGACTGTTTGCTCATACACATTACGAAGTACACCCATACTCGAGACTGACACTTTTCTTTTCCAAACACAGACAAAACCGACCAGAAACTGAAACACTTCCTTCACATCCTGGAAGGAAGCGCGGTTTTCCCGGTGTTGTACGATGCGAACCGGGTGGTGCTGTCCTTGCCGCCGCTAATCAACGGCGCGCACAGCGCGATTAGTCTGGAAACAACCGACGTGTTGATCGAGTGCACCGCCACGGATCTTAACAAAGCCAAGATCGTGCTGAACACGATGGTGGCGGCGTTTTCGCAATACTCCGCGACCGAATTCGCAGGTACGGCCGTAGGGTTTCCCAAATCCTACACACTGTTTACCGCCCCTCTTGACGTCCACTAGTCATCAAAAGGAAGTGCACTACATACGTCACAAGTGCACTGTTTTATCTCTCAGCTGGTGACTGTTCCGACCGATTACCCTGACTGTTGTCCATACATCGTCCAATACATCGCGATATACAGTAAAACTCGCGACTGACCCTTTTCCTGGCACACGAAAACAGCGGAGCCGGTGGACGTGGTGGACGCGATGGGTCAGTCGAAAACCTACCCCGACTTCATGACTCGGTTCGTGGAGGCGGACCCGGCTTACATCAACAAGAGGATCGGAGTAAACATCGAAGCTAGGTACGTGTTGCACTTACAAATCCCGCCTCACTTTTTGCCCATACAAGATTGACACTTTCTTTTACCCATCGTAAGGGATATGGCCACTTTGCTTTGCCGCATGCAGCTGCCCACCAAGCTGAACGCCGACGGTACGCTAAGAGTGGAGGTCCCCCCGATCAGGAGCGACGTGCTTCACCAGTGCGACATCGCGGAGGACGTGGCTATTGCGCACGGGTACAACAACATCGAGTGGACCATACCGCCAGTCAACACGGTGGGGTCGCAGCAGCCGCTGAATCACTTTTCGGATTTGGTGAGAAATGAAATGGCCATGCTCGGTTTTTCCGAAGTCCTGACCTGGATTCTTTGTTCCCACGACGACAACTTCAAAAACGTGTCGCGAACGGACGACGGGAACTGCGCCGCGATCGTGGCGAACCCTTCCGGGCTTGACGTGCAGGTCGCAAGGTCGTCCCTGCTACAAGGCGTCTTGAAAGCCATGGGGGCGAACAAAGACGCGCCAACTCCCTCCAAGCTTTTCGAGGTTGGCGACGTGGTGCTGATTGACGGCACTAAAGACGTGGGCGCCCGGAACAGTCGGCGGCTACTCGTGCTGTTTAGTGACAAGAAATCGGGATTCGAAGTCGTGCACGGCGTGCTGGATCGGATCATGGTCGTCACGGGCGCCGCCGGGACGGGCGGCATGAAGAACGCGGGGTACGAAGTTGTGGAGTCAGACGAACCTACTTACTTCCCCGGGCGACAGGCGTACGTGATGCGGGATAACAAAAAGATCGGCGTCTTCGGCATCGTTCACCCCGACGTCCTACAGAAATTCGACATCGTCAACCCGTGTTCGATTTTGGAACTGGACTTGGAACCGTTGCTTGAAGTCGAGGGCGTTTCCCTCGCCTCCACATCGTTGCTTGAGCAAGCTGCACACATTTAGGGGGGAGGAGTAGTCATATTTTGACGGAGTAGAGTTGTTGTGCATCCTTGCAAAGCACTTCACAGCATCAATACTGCGTCCAATACGAGTCTTTCTGGAATGTTTTTACGTTTCTTTTCAACTGTCTCTTCTTCTTTCTTCTTCTTTCACACGCTACCAGTAGGGGACAACCCGACTTTTTTCTTCATTCGTTAGTCCCCCGCGGAAAACGCGCTTTGCGTGGCGATCGTCCGCGCGTCGTTCGGCGCGTCGTCGGCGGCGGCGTCGTCGAGTGACACGTCCACCACTGGGTCAAGGGAGTTGTTCACTGGGTCAAGACTCACTGCAGTAGCGTTGGTGCCGGTTTCAGCGACCGCGTCGTCAGAGCGTACAGTAGTCATCTCCGAGGTTCTGCCCGCGGCGGGCGCCTCCTTCGCCAACTCGGCTTTGCGCCCGGCGAGCGCGGCGAACGGGCCCCGCGTCCCCACTAAAAGGCTCTCGTGGAAGGTTTCGTTTGGATCGAATTCCTTGTTCGTTTTGGTTTTCTTTTCGGCGTCCAAAATGTTCGCCCTCCACCAAGCCACGACCTCTTGAAACGAAACCTTCCCATCACCGTTCGTGTCGAGAGAGTTGAACAAAAACGCGGCGTCGTAGGAATCGTCCGGGTTCCAATCTAAATCGAACAACAGCTCCGCGGACGTCGAATCCAAAAGGTGCTTGACCATCGCCACGAGCTGGGTTTGGTCCACGAGCCCGTCGAAATTGCGGTCTTGGTCCGCGAACACGGCGCCTGATTGTGGAAACTAAAGTGTCAGTCTTGTATGCGCAAACAACAGTCGTCCAAGATTTGGAGTTGGGAAAGGCCTTTTACCTATGGCAATGGCGTCTTTTTCGTCCATCCCAAATTCAGACGGGACGAACCCGAGCTCAGCCTCCGCGACGGAAAGCACAAACGCGCCCGCGAGGAGGTCGGAGTTTGACAACGACGATTGCCTTTTCGTCAACGCGTCGTCGACTGCGAGTTTCAGCGTGGACAATCTCTTGGAAGCGGCGATGACGTCCACTGTGCTTGTGAAAGAAAAGTGTCAGTCCTCGTGTGGGCAAACAGTGTGCCTGGATTTGAGAAAGGGATTACGTACCTGCGCGTTTCGCGGTGGAAAACACTGGCACGGAGATCACCGAGATCGGCGATGAGCTCGACACATCACCTCCCGTTTGGCTCAGCAACGAAAGATGCGACACCGCGTTTCCGAACTTGGTGAGATCGGCGAAGGCGAAGAAAATCGTGTTCGCGAGGAACGTCACGAAGATCGCGAGGTGCGCGACGGATTCGATCGCGAAGGACGCGCCGACGATACCCGATATCACCTTCGTGGAGTTTTCCAGAACGCTCGTCGTGAAGTACGCCCCCGGGGTTTCAAACACGTTGCTCGTCACGACCTGGGCGTTTTGGAACAGGAGGAACATCGCGTACGCCGCGGCCGCGTTGGCTAAAACAGCGAGTAACTGTACGAGCAGTAGTCTGAGCGATCTCGTCACGATGGCTCGTTTTATTTTGCCAGGCGTGTCAATGCCCAAAGAAACGAAGTCAGTCGCGATGATACGGGCCGCGGTTTCGCTCATGTGCATGCCCAGCACGGTTTCCATCGCGGATACGTCTTCGGTCGTGGTTTCGGTTTTTCTCCGCAACCGCAGCTTTTCGTCCAACGTATCGAAAAGAACCGAAGCCGGGAGGTGTTCGTCCTTCCACGTCGCCTTTGGGTCTTTTGCGTCGTCAGTCGCGCTAGCCGTGACGGATCGCACGGGTATCTGGTGGACACGCGGGAGGAGGTGCTGCGTTTGACCGCCGACCACCGCGGGCGCGACGGTTTCGGAGCGAGGAAAGGAAGTTTTGGGGTTTCCCAGACGACGAGCCGCTTTTTGCGAAAAGCCACGACACACCACAGGACTGTTTTCCCGAAGTGAAGCGCTGCGGCGGTTCCTCTCTACACGACGAGGGCGGACCCCTCGCGCGACGGCGAAACGAACGCGCGACGTGAATGGGGAGACGGCCATGACCACCGCGTGAGTGTTGAAGTGAGGCGTACGTGCGTGAAGAGGAAGGGCAAGGGAGAAATAAGTGCGTGACGTCTTGGTCTTGGTCACAAACTCTTCTAGGAACGCACAACCGCGAAAGTTTCAAAAAAGAACCTCAGAACAGATTTCTTCTTTCGCGCGGCCCGCGTGGCTCACTGTCAAACGCGGGACTGCGTCTAGACTGCTAGACTGCTAGACTGCCGGCAGACCAATCAAACTGTCCCCATGGAATGCCCCCCCGGCGCGGCCCTTTGTGTCGTGAACGGCTGTTCGCTTCCCCCCTCCATCAACACCACCCCCGACGGAATCCCGTCGGGCAACACCATGAACCCGTTGGTGTCCACGTCCAAATCAAGCACCGCGGTGGTGTCCGGCGCGCCCGGGTACACGGGCGGTGAGGAGAAGCGCTCGCCGCCGGTTGACGTGGTGGACGCCGCGGCTCGGTTCGTCGGGTCCGCGTCTGCATCGAAGAACGAAACGTCGTCGCCCGACATCTCATCCTTTCCGCCGGCTGCAGTTTCAGGAGGATACGCGCTGTCGCACGACCAGTCACAACTCCCAAACACGAGGGACACAAAACCCCCGTTACTGACTTGGTCATCGGTGAGCTGTCTCGTGAAGAATCCGGTTGGTCCGGTTTCGGTGGCGCACCGGTGGTTCCTCGGCAGCGCCAACGGGCTCGTCGTGGCATTTCCCGATTCGAAAAACAACGTCGCGACCGTTTCGCGGTCGTGAGAACCCGCCACCGCGAAGCTCCACTCACTGGTTGGCATCCAGGTCTGCACGGTGAACACCCCTTGCCTGCCATCCTTCGCTTTCGCCATCTTGACCGGCGCGGCGCCTGAAGGAACCACGTAGACGGACTGAATCGGGTCGTTGGCTGCGTCAAACCCAGCGAGTTTCAGCCTCTGCTCGGTCACCGTCGCTAAACAACCCGTGTACACCTCAAACGTGGTTCTTTTGTATTCGTAGTTCATGAGTTCGATTGTTACGAAGAACGTACCCACGATGACCACCAAAGAGACCACCGCGATGAAGATGTCCATCCACAACCGCTCGGCGCCGCCGATCTTTTTGCCTTTCAGTCCTTTGCCAAGCAACGGGGCCGCATCGGCAGCGCCACCCGCGGTCGCGGGGGTACCGCCCGGCGTGGCGCCGTACGTTTGCGACATTCGTAGCCGTGGTTTCAGTGAGACTGGTGTGTGTGAAAGGGTTGTGTAAGGTGGTGTTAGGCCGTACGTGAATTACCTGCACACGAAGCCTTGGAACGAGTTCTCCCGACACCCCCCCCGGTGCAATCACGAAAAGCCGCGACGAGTTCAACACCCCCGTGATGTGCACGTCTTGGTTCCGGTTCGTCCCAAACGGAACAGCGTCACCGTCCAAACGTCCGTGCCTTTCCGGAAGATGTCCGGAGCTGACGTCGCGCAAGGCACCGATGGCAGAAACGCACAGCCCGGAAACACTCCCGGTCGCGCGCGGCGCAGTGCTGGGGAGGGGCGCGGGCGCGACGGGACCCACGATCGAGGGATAAATAAATCTTGCGAAAGCAACGACCTTTTACACACTAGCAGCTGGATTGATAGGAACGGATTCATCGCCACAGCCATCGGGTCTTTTTTTCACCCAATTCTCACGGGAAGGCTTGATCGAGGAGGGTGTTATTGCACAAAACGCGCACTGAGAGGAAAATTCCGAAAATCAGACGAGAGAACCTGCAGCAGTTCTCCATTTCAGTCACAACTCTTACCGCCGCGTCGGCGCGCCACTATCGTCACTCGCGCCCCCCCCAAAAGCAGTCCGCCTCTCCGCAACCCCAAGCCGCGTCGCCGTTTCCGTCGCGACTTCCCTGCCCGTCATCGAATCAACGATAACCGTGTGTTCCTCCCACCGCGACGGCGCTCCCGGTTCGCGAACGGATTTCCAATTGGAAGAATCGACTCCGTCGTTTTTTTCCGCCGCGACGCAGAACAAAACAAGCGCTTCGTGGAAAACAGTCAAATCAGCGTTTCCCACTCGCAGCGCGCGTTTGATTCCCTTGGTCTTCACAACCTTTCGCGCGCAGTACCCTCGGCGGCACAGGTAAAGGGACCGGCCTTGCAGACGCCGGGGGAGTATAGTTTTTTTGCTTTGGATTTTTTGCGACGCATCGTTACTCGCATCATCATTCGCGCCACCCGTCGTGGACACTAATTGCGCATACGACGCCGTTCCGTCCGCCATGGCGTGTGCTGCGTGTGCACTTTCATCGTGCTCATCCGTGAGCGCGTCGCACGGCCCGTTCGGGGCGACCAGTTTTGCTAAATCCAGGTCGCCGAGACGGAGCGACGAAACATCCAGGGCCACGACGAACTGCTGCCGCGCGTTGTTTTTCGACTCCCCTTTGTTCTTACTTTTAGTTGAAACTTCACCCAAGTCCCCTCCTTCCGGAATCGAACCGCCTCCCGTTGAGTCAACACCAACATCCTTCGCCTTATCAACCCGCGCGATCCGAATCAAGTCGCGACTGGGTAGCATACGGTCGCACCCCAGGCACAGACGCACGCGCCACAAACGCATGCCAACTTTGTCCCACCCCTGCCTCGCTTTCGGGGCGTTGCACCGCCGGTCCTTGCGACGGGTAAAACAAAGTGTCAGTCTTGACTCTTGAGGTATGGGTGTACTGTATGGGCAAACAGTCTACTTGCCATCTATGAGGGATTGGAAAGGGTATACTGTACTTCGCACAGTGCAGTAAACAGGGAGGCGGAACGCGGTAAACAAAAAAGCCCCGCACCTTCGCCTTGGTTTTCGGTTTCTTCCGGTCGCGGCGCCAATCCACCGACGCTATCGCCGATATCGAGGCGAGCCACTCATCGTGGAGGAGTCTTTTTTTCAGTTTAGCCTCGATTGAAGCTACTACGCTTTGTGTCGAGCCGTGCACCAGAGACAGCTCTTGGAACTTGTTTTCCAACAGGGCGGCGGAGGATGGTTCCTCATCATAGGCGTTCGGTTCAATCTGTGATTTCTCTTGTTTCTCTTTCCCAGATGCTTTCCCTTTCCCCTCAACCTCTCCTTCCTCTTTCGCGGTTCTCTGTGCCAGCGCCTTGGACGCACTTTGTGTGTTTTCACTCGCCACCACGTTCGCCGCGTTCGCCAGCCCAAGCGCGGCTTCGAGCCAGCGCTCGTCCGGTCGTGACGACAGCTCCAGCGCCCTACGCACGACCGTCTCCACGCCGCCGGCGAGACGCACCGTTTCCACGGCCAGGCCTACGCGCGCGGTGTCCCGCGAAACCCGGGCGCCGTTTTCATTGCCCACCAGTTTCGCGTGACGCGTAGAGAAATGCGCGTCACGTGCTTCACGCCGGGTCATGGGAACCGAGTCGGCAGGTGTTGACTTGGCGCAGGGTGCGACGACGACGCGACCGCGCGCGAAAAACGGGCGCGCATCGTGTCGCTTTTTCCGGAGGAACCCTCGATTCGACGCTCGCGACGAAAGGGTTTGACACACGCGCGACGCGTTACACACGACCGCACACGGAAAGCACCCCGCGACGCACGACATCGCGCGTGACAGTGCACAGTCGCGCGTGAAACACACCACGCGCGACCGAGACTGCACGAGGGATGAAGAAAGTGAATCTAGAAAAGAAGAAAAAATACTTGGGGACAGATCACAACACACCTGCGCACCTTCCGCGCCATGTGCCACCCTCCGTGATGGTCCCAAAACCCGAGCGTTGATCCGTCACTCCCGCGCGCGGTCGTGACGCGACTGCCACGGGTCATGTCGACGCGCCAGTAGCCATCTTGAACTCCGCCTACGGGCGAGCTCCGTCCTATTCACCCACAGAACTCGCGGGTTTCCGAGATTTCGGAAAGGTGATGCGCGACGCGATCGGGGAGAAGGGTTCGTTCAACGAGCTTAAGCCTGCCGAAGCCGCGGAGCGCGGATGCTTAGGCACGCTGCAGAATTTGCATCGGCGCGGTCGTGTGACGTTTAACATAGAGTTGTGCAAGGCCGCGGCGTACGGCGGGCAGCTCGAGGTGCTGAAGTGGTTGCGCGAGATCGGCTGCCCATGGGACGAGATGTCGTTCGGGGGGCGGCGATACGCGGGCACATCAAGGTGCTGAATTGGGCGCGCGCGAACGGATGCCCGTGGAACGCGGAGACTTGCGGGTACGCTGCGATGAGTGGCGGCAAAACGTTGCTGTTTTGCACCGCTCGCGACGGCCACGACGCGGTGGTGTGGGCTCTGATCGAGTTGGGCGCACGTCAACCCGGCGATGGATGACGGCACGACGCCGCTGTACATCGCCGCTCAAAACGGCCACGAGGCGATTGTCCGGGTGCTGATCGAGTTGGGGGCCGACGTCAAAAAGGCGGAGGATGACGGCTGGACGCCGCTGTACGTCGCCGCGTATGAAGGCAACGCGGTAGTGGTTCGGGACACAACGCGACGTGCACGTGGACGCGATGAGCAAGGAGAGAGATTGAAAATAAACCGCGTAGTGACACAACTCGTGATACTTTAAACAATAGCAATATTATACCATACAATTTTAGACCCGACTGAAGAGGGAACAAGAGGTTTTGCAAGGCACCACAAAGACGACTAAAACAATAAATACATTACAAACAGCACCTTCCGCCTTTCAAATCAAAGCCCTTTACAAACCGCGTGTCCCTTTGGAAACAGCTCTGCGTATTCGGGGTGGTCATAAAGCTCGTACGAAGGCAGGCCTTGCACTAACCCGTCTTGGAGCGCCACCGCGAACGGCGGCGCGCCTTCCAGGGGTTTCACTTCGACGCCGTTTTCGCGCTTGGCGATTTTTTTGAGGTAGAGCCCGCCGTAGAAAAGAATCATGCCGGCGCCAGTCATGACAAAAAGCAAAAGCGGAATCAACCCGTTGACCCTCGTGACCCGCGCGCCGATGTCCGCCTGGCTGTCTTTCGTCAACGTGGTGCCGTAGTCCTGCCACTCCCCGGTTTCCCCGGAGCCAAACACGTAGCTGGGTAAGTCTCGAGCGCCGAAGGTATACACGGCTACAGCGATTGGAAAAGAAAAGTGTCAGTAACTTGTATGAGCAAACAGTCAGAGAGTTGGATTCTAATCAGTGCACTTGTTACTAGTAGTCACTCGACCCGAGGCATCAAACAGTGTTGGGATTTGGGAAAGGCCCAACACGTACCTAGGGCGAAGTGCATTAGCACCCCAAGAGGCACGCTGTGAATCACAAAAGCACAGATGCGCCCTCGGTACCTGGGTGGCGTGGCGCAGAACTGCGCCAACACTAGTCTGTCCATCAACAAAAAACCGCCGCACATGGCCATTAAATACGGGTACACCAGAGGCACCGCCGAGGAGAACAACAGGGAATAAATAAGCGTCGCCGAGAATATCGCGGCGCGTTGGCTCATCTCGTACTGCGGCGGGGCGTAGGCTTTGTTCAGGGCGTACTGGGTTTTCGCCAGCCCGCCTTTGATTGCCTTCCCGATCCACCACTTCAAAACAGGCACGCCGGCGGTGAGTGGCATCACAATCGCGTTCGTCAGCGCGACTTGCGAGAACTTGTTGCAGTACCCCTTCCATTTTTACACGAAAAAGGTCAGTCTTGTAAGGCCGCGTGTACTACGTAATTACGGGCGGACAATCGACAAACAGTGGCCGTTGGATTTGGGAAACCCCAAACACGTACCTGGTACCAGTTTTTATCCGTGTCGCTTAGGTCGCCGTCGAACATGAGGGGCATCCAGGAGAGTTTGGCGACGTCCGCGGTCAAAGCGATCGGCAGAAACACCATGTTAATCGTGATGCTGTACGTCAGTTTCCGCGTGATGCTTTTTTCAAGCGCGGTGAACGAATGCGGCGCCTGTAACTGCGACAGCGCTTTCGAAATCCCCTTCAGCGAAACGTTCATGAGGATCGTGAAAATAACCATCCCGATCGCGTAATCAGAACTCAACGCCGCGTTCGTGTCGTACTCGTCGCAGAACGAATCCGCGTCGGCGGAATCTGAATCGGCGTCGCCGCCGGGGGGGGGACTACTGTCTGGAGTACTGTCTGGGGTAGGAGCTGGAGTACTGGGACTGTCGCCACCGCCGCCGCCGCCGCCGCCGCCTTGCAGCAAAACACGACTCAATAGCTTTCGACCGCCGCCGCCGCCGCCGCCGTCACCTCCTCCATCACCTCCCCCTCCATCATCACCTCTTCCTCCGTCATCGTTTCCCCCATGTCCGTCACCCCCCCCACCCTGCCCGTCGAACTTCCGGTCATCCCCCCCTCGCTGTTTCGTCGAGTCGAAACTCGAATCACACGCGCACGCGTAGCAAAGGTGCGCGGCGCACTGAGAGATTAACAAGAAAGTGTAAGTCTCGTATGGGCAATCAGGGAGGCGGAATTTGGTGATTGGGAAATACTCACCTCGTCGACGATGGAGTTTGGCAAAAAGCCACCGCTGTAGGTGGTTTCAGCTCTGATTAAATCTCGGAACACAGTAGCGGAGGCGCCGTCCGGGTACGCGGTACAGTTGTCGTCCGCGAACCCTAAAAAGGGCGCCATGACGTCCGTTTTGAGCGCGCCGTTCGCGGCGGTGAACTCTGAGCACTGCCTTTCCGAAACGCTTTGTTTTATAAACGGCCGCATGTCCTTCATCGCCTTGTCGGGGTCGCCGTCGAAGTCCCAAACGCTGACGCACGAAAACGTGGAACCCAAATTTAACTCGGTAAGCTCGGAACACTGGGGAATCGGGTTGATGCTGGACTCCACGCCTCTTGTCGCGTACGCCACGCCAGTGAACTGATACGATTAACAAGAAAGTGTCAGTCTGGTATGGGCATTCAGGGAAGCGGAATGTGGTGATTGGGAAATACTTACCTGCAAAAGAAGGAAACAGAGCATCACCAAGTTCACCACCACGGACCTCACCCACCCCGTTTTCGGGTCGAAACCGAAATTCGCCCAAATCAGATCGCTGGGTGAGGTGGCGGGGGTGATTTTCAGGCGAAACGTCGTGTCGCCCGAAGCCGACGCGAAGTTCTGAATGTCATCCTTCACGGCTAAACCGGCGCCGGATGGCTCCCGGGTCAGACTAGGAAGGCGCTCAAGCAAACCCTTTTGCGTTTCTTTTTCAACCGCAACCGAGAGTGTCACCGCGGTGTCACACGCGAACCGCCCGCGCTCTTCCGCGAACGTCACGAACGCCCCCACGACGCGACAACCGCTCGAAGGGTTTCGGGTTTCTTCCGAAAAACCGTTTTCTTCGCCTACGTATTCGCGCTCCTCGAATTCCCCGGGGCTCGTCAACGGCGACACGAGTGCCATTTCGTCTCGCAACGCCTGTCGTTTCTGTGCCTCCCAAGGTTTCGTGGAGAGTTCTTTTTGTCTTAGTTTAATTAAAACCGAAACGTCGCGCGCCAGGACCACGGCGTGGACCTCGCCGAACCTTTGAAAGTGATTTTTAACTTCGTCCTGAGATAAATAAAAGAAAGTGTCAGTCTTATGTGGGAATAAGGTCGGCGGGATTTGGGAAATACAACACGTACTTTCGTCACGTCATCCGGCAGCCCGGTGACGTGACTGGTGTAATCGGTCAAGTCCACCGTTTTCGCGTCGTTTTCGCGTTTGTGTCTTTCCTTCTTCGTGTACAGGTACATGGTCATGGCTAACACGAGCAACGTGGCGACCGCGTCGATGGACACCAGCGCCAGGGCTTCCGATTTATCGTCGTTCCCGATCGTCCCGCCCCTCGACCGTTCATGCGCCTGGTACAGAAACGCCCCCAGGCTCGCCCTGGCGAACGTGGATAACTCCGCGGTACTTGTGCCGTTCTCGTCGTTCGCAATTGAGGTGCTTACGAAAAAATAAACGAACAAAAGCGTCAACCCTCCGAAGAAAGCGCCGTACCACTTTAGGATTATAAACCAAAACGAAAGCCCGTCGCCGTATTTCGTGGCCATCTCAGAGTCGCTTATGAATCGAGACCCGAATCGTGACCCGGGGTCGGGGGTTGTCATCTCTTTGGGCCTGCGGCCGTGCCGGTATTCATTCGCGACGGCGTGGTCGGGTGCCGCGAACTGGTGATTTTCGTCGTTCGGGTCGTTGATGGTGTCGAGCCTGGCGAAGTCAACCGCGACGTGCTTCCGTCCGTCCGAATGCGCGGCACCCTGCGACGAAACTGTCACTTCCGAGGCAACATCGGTGTTGAATGCGTTCGCGGGGGCACCGGATGCGCGGTCACCCCGGTTGCTCCCAAAAGGAACCATCGCGGAAGCAAAAAATAACACCGCGCGTGGACCACGACCGACCCGCGTGCCAAGTGCGTGACGCGTGCGGAGCGTTGTGCCGCGCGAAGCAAACCCGGGGGCGCGGGAAAAAACGAGCGCAAGGGGGACGGAAGTTCGGGTCGTTCGGCCAGATTTTGCTTTTTGTCGACGTTTTCAAAAGATTCTGCTAGCTAGAGTAGAGGTCTCTCTCCCTTCAGGCTCCGTCTTCGGCACCCTCCACAGAAGCAGCCTTACAAAGCGTACTCCTGCCATTTCAAAAAGCGCGTAAGATGCATTTCAAAAAGCCTCGCACACTCCCACCCTACCTAAATTACGGGGATTCACTTTTTCCCCTTGTCCTTCGCGTCCTTCGCGCCGCTCCGGTTGGATCGCCCGCCACCAAGGGCGTACGACCCGGGCGCCAACCCGGGCGAGACGCCCGCATTCTTCCCCTTGGCGCCGCCTTTCCCGCCGGGCCCTCCCGGGGACGACGTTAGGTTCGTCGCGCCCGTCGTCGCTACTGGAATGGTGGGCATCTCCACTACTGTATTTGTCCCAGGTATTGGTTGGTAGGTCGCGCCCATGGACGGGCTGCCGCCGGGGCCGGGAGCGACACCGGAGACGGGTGGAACGCCCCCCGGTTTGTTTCCCGGCGCCGGTAGACTGTTTGCCTGTCTCGCGCCTTGCGCGCCAGGGCCTTGCGCACCGCCGCCTTGCGGGATCTGCATCGGTCGCCCAGAACCTCCACCTCCACCCTGCATCTGCATCTGCTGCTGCCGCTGCTGCTGCTGCTGCATCTGCCGCTGCATCTGCTGCTGCTGCTGCATCTGCATTTGGTACTGCTGGTTGTTGTTCGCGTTTCCTTGGCCTCCGCCTTGGCCTCCGCCCTGTCCCTGGCCTTGCATGGGCATCATCTGCGCTTGCCCCGGCTGGCCTTGAGGCACCTGACCGCCACCGCCGACACCGGTGTTCCGGTTCCCACCACCGCCAGGCACCGCGCCAACATGCGGAGTCATCGTCGGCCCCCCCGGGCGCTGCTGCAGCGACCCGCCCGGCTGGTTTCCCATCTGCCCACCGCCGGGTTGCCCGCCAATCGAAGCACCGCCGCCCTGCCCGGCCGGCACACCCATCTGCTGCCGCCGCTGCTGCTGCTGCGCCTGCGCCGCCCGCGCGGCTTCCATCAAAGCCGCGTCCGCGATTTCAACCGGGTCCGCGACTCGCAGCCCGCGGTGCGCGCCCCAGCTCGCGTGCGCCGCCGCTCTGCGATTCGCGTCGTCGCCGGCGCGCTCCTGCTGCGCGAACCGGCGCTGCTTGGCGTGCCGGGCCTGCGCCTGCGCTGCTCTGTCGAAGTGCATCCGCGCGGTGTTGTCCTCAACCGGCAAGGCGCGTGATATGGTTTGTCGCGCGGTGCCTTTGTCCAAGTTAAGCGCCGCGGCGGCGGCGGGGTCACCACCCTCCTCCGCGCTCCGGGTGAGCGCTTGGAATCGCCACCGGCACTGCTCTGCTCGGCGGTAGGTTCCCTTGAACGGCGCGCTCGCGGCGAACACGTCCGTGATGAGGCCCCAGTTGCTGCCAAACTCGTGCACGATCGCGCAGAGCAGTTGGTCCTCGGTTGGGGTCCACGGCCTGGCTTGTCCCGCGCGCGCGCGCTTGGCTTTGTGCGACTTCTTCTTGTCCCCGCCGCCGCCGCCGCCCGCGTTGCTCTTGTTGCTCTTCTTGCCCCCGCGCCCCGCCAGCGCCGCCAAGGTAACGCCGTCCTCATCCTCGTCGCTGCTGTCCTCGTCGTCAATCCCGCCCGCCCGGCCTCGTTTACCCAGCGCTGTTCTCTGTTTCAACTCAGCCGCGATTCGCTGACTCGCGAGGTTCTCGAACCGCTTCGCCTCAAGAAGCGCCCGGTGCGCCGCGTTTCGCCGATCCGCGACGCGCGCGATTTGCGCGTTTTCTTCGACTCGGCGTCTTGTTTCCGCAAGCGCTCGTTGTCTTCGCTTCTCGCGTTCCTCCCAATCACGCAAACTCAACTCGTACACCGCGAACTTCCGCGTTTCGCCGATCACCAGGTTTCGCCAGAACAACTCGGTGTTCCCGGGGTAGTTCGGAAACGAAAGAGGCTCTGAATAAAATCTTTTTTCGGGATCGGTTTCCGAAAACCGGGGCGGCGTGCCGGGCGCGACGAGCGCGAAATCCAACCGCGCGTCCTGAGATTGTAAAAAGAAATGTCAGTCTTGTATGGGCAATCAGTCGGCGGAATGTGGTAATCGGGAATACTTACCAGCTCTTCGTCGGGAACGCCGCCGGGCAGGTACCTGTCTGTGATCGGTTCGGGCGGGGGCATGTTTTCCGCAGCAATGTCAATTGACACATCAGTAGTAGCTTTAGCTTTTTCAGCTTCCTTCGTTTCTTCTCGTTTCTTTTTTTCCCGCGCCAGCTTTTCCGCAAGCTCCTTTTCCTCCTTCTCGAACTTTTTCTTCTCCGCCGCGGGGAGCTTTTTGCCCCCACCTTTCTTACCAACGCCTAACGGGTTTTTCGCCAGCTCCTCCTCGTCGGATTTTTCCCGGATAGCATCCCGGATCATCTGTTTCTTTAGGCGCGCGATGTCGGCTGTTAATTTTTGGAAAGCCCACTGCTCAATCTCGGAAACGCCGGGCGGGAGGCACGGGGTTCGTCGGATTGACTTTTTCACGACCTGCGGCGTGTGTAACACAGCGTCGCCCATCGCGTCAACGTTGCCGTCTTCCAAATCGCCATCTTTGGGAGGCGTCCCGCCACCAGCGTCGCCCATCACCACGTCGCCGCCGCCGCCGCCGCCAGTCGTCGCTGGGTCACCGGCAAGGTCACCGACGGCTTTCGTTTCAGGTTTCAAATCCTTCGTCTCGGGTTTCAAATCCTCCCTTTGCCGGCCGCCCCGGGTGGGCCGTCCTGTGTCGGGCTCGTCCTTCTTGTCCGCGCCGTCAATCTTTTCGTCGGCGTCTTTTTCGTCCCCATCTTTGCCGTTCCAAACCCCCGTGTCCACCTTCCGCGGCACCAGCGCCGCGGCTGGTGGAAGCGGCGCGTTCGTCGCCCGAACCCTGATTGTAAAAAAAGAAATGTCAGTCTTGCATGGGCAATCAGTCGGCGGAATGCGGTCAGTGGGAAATACGTACCACGCTTTCTCCCAAAAGTAGGAAACCTCGGTCGCGACCAAGGCGCACCGTCTTCTTCGCGACACGTCCAACAACTCGGTAGGGTCATTTTTTTCTTGCGGCGCGCCGTTGCACGTAACCGCCCCGGCTCCGCACCGCCGCGCGCTTTCCAGCTTCCAATCCCGCTCGCTCGCGAAGTCCCTCGCCATCCACCGCATTTCGCAGAGTAAATAATCCCAGTGGCTTTTTTTCCGCCCGAGCTGCCCGTAAGGAAGGGCGCTGAGTTTCGCGTTCGTCGTGCTGGTAAGCTCGGCGCAGCGAATCGACCAGTCGATGGTTTTCTTTTCACTCGCCATGCGTTTTGTGCGGCCCTGAGAGTGTTGAAATAGATGTCAGTCGGGGTATGGGCAATCGCAGAGCCGGTGTGTGGTGATTGGGAAAGCCCCGCACCTCGTCGGTTTCCTTTTCGCGCGGAAGCGGGTTCAGGTTTGGAACCTGCCCCTGGACTTGCGTTTTCTTCACCGGGACGTGTGTCACCACCGGATCCAACACCACCGGTGTCGTGGTGTCGAGCACCCACTCCTCGTCATCACTCGACTCGGCTTCCTCCGCTTTCGTAGTCTCCTTCGAACTCCGGCCCTTGCCGGCTTTACTCTTGGAACCGCCGGCCATCGCGTTCGAGGTTTAACTTTAGGTAACTTCAAGGTTTAACTGGCCAGATGTCAAATCGGTGTTTCCTAAAGCAACCTAACCGCGGCCCGCTGACCTTGTGTCACCGTCACGGAGGCGACGTGACCTGGAGAGGAGAGGACATTTTCGCGAGGGCGGGTCGAGGGTCAGTTGAGCGATCTCGAAATGGGAAAAAAATACGTGAAAAATAAAGTGGGCACTGCGCGACTTCAGTTTGAACTGGAAAACCCAACAGAAGCGATTAGCCTGTGCATTTCGCGGATTTCGCGCGCGATCCGCCCCGGAACGCCGGGTATTCGGCGCCGTCGATCGCCCGATCGTTTGTTTCGTTTGCTTAGCGCGTTGTGTGGGTCACCACCTAGACAACGCGATACGTCTCGGTATAGGTCGCATCGCGAACCCAGGTCGATTCCCTCCACGAGGGCTTGGACAAAATTAAACCAAACTCCTAACCCTACGCCAGTGCGTATTTAGTCTCAGATCGCGTACCCCGGGTATTCGCACGCACCGTTCAGGCGACCTTCCTTTGTCCAATCCGTTTCGGGAAACGCGTTACCCACGCGCGTTCGCAACACCCCGTGCTACACACGCTCCTTCGCGGAACACGGCGCTCGTGTCCTGCCCTGCCGCGCGCGCGTGCACTTTGGCGCCAAGAAAATTGGGAAATCAGGTTTTGTTCGCGAGTTTCACCGGGTCTTCGTGAGCTTGACCTGTGAAAACGCGATCAAACGAGGGAAGTGCTCGATGCTGCTTTCCAGCAGCTTGACTGGGGCGGTTGACCGTTCAATAGAGAGGCAACACGCGAAAAAATACACCTGCCGAGCGTTTTCTTCGACGCCTCATTCTCCCCCGCACAAACGCCACCATGGTCAAGACCCGCATCGCGTGCTACTTCGACGTCCCACGGGGGGACAACAACGAGGACTATCACAATTTCGTGGACGTGAGTGTGTGTGGTGTGGTTTTACTGGCAAGAGGAACGAACACGACGCCCGACTCTGTGAACCGCGCATCACGCGACCCAAAGAAACTCTTGGACTCCTCGGTCGATTTGTCGTCTCGTTGGACCGCGTCACTCACCACCCTCTAATATACCCCCCCAACCCCCCCCAAAACAGATCGACCTCCGTCCCCACGACAGCAAGAACGAGCTGAAACGCAAGGTCTCGGTGAAAACGCTTGTACCGATGGAACGCCTGCGCATGCGTTTAGGCCCGTTCAACGAGGTGCACCTTTTCGACAAACAAAGGTGAGTCAATAAAAGGAATCGCACTACCAGGGACACTTACCGTGCGACCGTTACGACTACGTTAAGCACAAGTTCACTGTTTTACCTCCAATGCTGGTGACTGTTCAGACCGATTACCCTGACTGTTGTCCATACATCGTCCTATACACGCGCAATACAACACACCTGCAGACTCGGGACTGACCTTTTGCTTCACCGTCAACTCAGTTCGTGTATCCTTCCGCGGTCCAACGGCATATCGGTCGCGATGCGCGATCCGAACCTTCCCCTCGCCCCGCAAGTTTCCAACTTCGGCGCCAAGGACACCGACCTCGGGCTGGTAAGTATTGTATGGTATTCCCCAAAGCCCGCCTCCACGTTTTCCCACACAAGACTGACACTTTTCTTTTATTGGTATCAGGGCGAACACCCGTTCGCGCGGTGGAAGCAAACCTGGGAAGACGTAGAGCCGCACCTGGTGAAGTAGGTAGTCTATGTGAACGGACTTAAGTAGGTATGAAGGACTTGAGTAGGTACCCCGGGGGACTTGAGTACCGACGCGACTAGATTGCACGTCGATTTTTAAAAAAGTGAATTATTTTGACCCGACAGAGAAGCAATACTCAACCTCATTCAACGACTCAATCCCTACATCATCATCACGCCATCGCTCCCCGCAGCGCGGCTTGTTCTTCCGGCGCCAGCTGCGCGAACGCGTTGCCCAGTTGTTCTGCCATCCCGCTCTGCATTTGCGCGAGCAGGGCTTTCATCTTGGAACACGTTTCGGGGGTGCACAGCTGCAGCTTTTCGGAAAGGTTCGCCGTGGGCATCGCCACGGCGAAAACCTTCACGACTTTCCCCAAGTGTTCGTTGTTTTGGCCCATCAAGTGCGGATCCCCACCCTCCAGCATCCGCACCAGCTGTGCGTGCACCACTCTGGCTTCCACGCAATCCTCGGTGAGGGGTAAACAGGACAGCCACTGCGGCACAACCTGTTCCGCCCCGGGAATCGCGTTTCGCTGAAACTCACACAGCTTGCCCAAAGCGCTCACCGCGTTTTCGGTGGCGTTGAGGTTCTTTGGAGTTTTAAAGAAAAGTGTCAGTCTTATATGGGCAATCAGGGAGGCGGTGTGTGGTAAATGGGGAAATACTTACCTCTTCGCTTCGGGCGTCGGGGGCTTGGATCACCTTCGCCAGCGCCTGCAGCGCTCTCGGGACGTGGTTGGCGAAGTGCGTCCCAACCGCGGCGGCCATGACCCCCACACCGTAAACTGAGGCTTGCCGTACGTCGCAATCCGGGTCGTCGCACCCGGCGAAACAAGGCCCGACGAACCCGTCAAGGTACCGCAAACTGGCGCCGCCCGCCGAGGCGTGTTCGAACACGTCGTCGAACACGCAAACCGCGATTCGGCGCTCTTCGGGCGAGCGGTCCGGGGACAGCATTGGCGCGACGTACTGCGCCAACAGAGGTTCTATTAACGGCAGCACAGGTGCATTTAGGCTTCGCAACAAACTCCCAACGCACTCCGCGAACTGATCGAAAACCTCGTCCTCCGCGGCTTGTTCGTCCTGAAGCGCTTCGTGCTCCTCGGCGTCGAAATCTGGGCGAGAGAAATAACCGAAAGTGTCAGTCCCGAGTCTTGTGTTGGGCGATTTATGCACAGTGCGCAAACAGTCTTGTACTGTGGTGCACTTGTTGTAGTGGTAAGACGTGCGTGACTGCACTCCATACAGGTCACCAAACAGTGTGTCTGGATTGGGAAAGCCTTCAAAACGCGCACCTTCGTCGTTCGCGCGTTTGTTTCGCTCCGCCCGGCGCTCTAAAGAATTGCTCAACGTCTTTTGGAACTGTTCAATCATGGCCGTGATGTGTTGCGAAATCAACTCGCCCGCGACGCCGGCGCAGTCCGCAAGGGACTCAAGCATCGCGGCCTGGATTTCGGTTTCGGGTTCCTTGGAAAGCGCCGCGACTAAAGGCGGCACCACGTAATCCACAAGCGCTTTGAAGTAGTTCGGGTCGGTGGTTTTGCCCGTGGTTTGCGCCGCCTTGAGTGTGAAAAAAAAACGTCAATCTTTCTTATCGTGAGTGAGTAATTACGGGCGGACAGTCGGCAAAACGTGGAGGCGGGATTGCAGGGAAACGCGCAAGGCCGTACCTTGCCCGCGCGTAAGATATCGGGCAGACTCGCCACCGCGGCTTTCCGGACGTCTTCGTGGAAGTAAAAGTCAAGCAGCGGCACCTTGAGATAAAAGCCGAAAGTGTCAGTCTCTCGTAATGTGTGTGAGTAAACAGTCAGGGCAATAGTCCCTTCTGGTACGAGTATGGGCAATCGCAGAGGCGGAACGTGTTGGGTGGGAAAGGCGCTTACCATTGTTTCCACGGTGGGCTGGATGTACGGAAAGAAACCTTCTTTCAGCTCGTCCACGTAGCAGCAAAGCATGTTACACGCGGTGGCTTTTTCTTCCAGCACGCTCGTTCTGATCGCGATGCGCTTGTCCCCGACGGAGATCACCTCGACTTCGTCGTCCTCGTCGTCGTCCCCGGGGCCGTCGTCGACGTCGGTGATCTGCACGTCCGGTTTCAGCCCCGCAGATTTCAACAAACTCGGCATCACCACGGTTAGGTAGGGGATGAAATCCTCGCCCAAGCACTTGCACAGTCGCGTCCAGGCTTGTTGCATGTACGAAGTCGTGGCGTCGTCGGCTTCGAAACCGCCTTGCTGCAGGGTCATTAACAAGTCCATGACCTCCTTGGCGTCGGTTAGGAACCGCTCCTTACCAACGGCCATGCCGACAAGCGAAATGCACTCCACCGCCTTCGCGCGTAACATCCGGTGTTCCTTACCCTCGGCGCTGATCAGAATTTGTTTCAGGAAGGGTAACACGACGCTGTAGTACTTCGCGAACGCGGTTTGCGCGTTATCCGCGACGCTCGCCAAAGCGGTCAAGGCGCCTTCCTGGACCATCTTGTGCCCCCCCTGTAACATACTCATGAGCTTGTTCATCAAGCCATCAAGGTAAAGCGCCATGTGCTCGGGAGGGCACCCTTCGCTAAAATTGACCATCGCCGCGCTGGCGTGCGCCTGTACGCGGTGGCTCTTGTCCTCCATGGCGCTTAACAGCGCGGGCAAAATCTGCGCGTGCGCTTTCTCCTGCAGCCTGGGTCCCAAGTCAGTGCACAGCTGCCCGATGGCGTTCACCGCGGCCCACCGAACCCTGGGGTGAGGGTCACTGACACAGGCTTGCAAGCAAGGACCCACCGCCCCGGCCACGTCTTTCAACATGCCTTTTGAACACCCCTCCGCGATTTGCGCCAGGGCGACTAAACCGGCGTGGCGCTTGCGCCAGTCACTTTGGTCGGCTAAAAGTTGCGGAATCAGCTGCGCGGCGCACGGCAACACGCTGTTCGCCCCCAGCGCGATTGCGATGCGATCAAGACACTCCTGGCCAACCTCGTACCGCTCACCGAGCCCGGAATCGCCGTCCTCTTCTTTTTCGCAAGTGTGCCACTCCGGGTCGTCTTCCACGTCTAGGAGGAAGGTACACAGCGCGGTGAACAGTCGGGGCACGAAGTTCGGTAACTTCCGCTGAATCAAAAAAAAGAAAGTGTCAGTCTCGTATGGGCAATCGCAGAGGCGGAACGTGGTGATTGGGAAATACTTACCATCATACCGGGAGCTCTATCTCTTGCTTCAGTCAACGTGACCAAGAACTCAGTCGCCAGCACGCGCGTGCCGTCCTCCAAGTCGTTGTGTTCCGTGATGGTCATCATCGCGTCCACGACCTGGCTTAGGTGTTTCTGAGATAAATAAAAGAAAGTGTCAGTCTTGTATGGGCACACAGTGTTGGGATTTTGGAAATGCAAGACTTACCTTCACGAACCGCGGGTCGCTTCCCGCGAGCTCCACGAACAAACCGAGCGCCTCTTGCGCGTCGTCTTCGTCGCCGCCGCTTAAAGCCCCACCGAGTGTCGCCAGCATAGCAGGCAACAGGTCCTGGAACTTCGCGCGATCACTGGGGTTCTCCAGGGACTCCACGAAGCAGCAGCACGCGCGAAGGGCGGCGAGCTGGATCGGCCGGTTCGCGTCCGCGAGGGACTGCCGCAGGATGCCGTGTAGCATCGCCAGATGAGGCACCAGGGCTTCGCCGATGTACTCCGCGAGCTGCGCGAAGATGTTCAGGGCGCTTTCTTTCAGTGTGGGGGTGCCGTTGGTGACGCACTGGAACAGAAACGGCAGGAGTTCAGGCCACTTGCCTTCCTCCAAAATACCCGCGGCGAGCTCACAGACGATGTCGCAAACCTTTCGCGTGATGCTCTTCGTGCCCTCTTCGGTTAACGATTTCAAAAGTTCACTTTTCACCCCGTCCTGGGTTTGCAGTTGCAGATTAGCCCACAAACTGACCTCGTCCTTGGTTAGCACTCGCCTTAGCAAAATGCTGGCCATCTCTCTGGTTTCAACCGCGCCCGAGGTGCGCATAGCTCGGACCAACTGCAAACACAACAAATCCGGCTGTTTCTTGGTTTCGTTGAAAAGAAGTTCGTACTGCGTCCGGGCGGTGTTGTCGCTTGAACTCAACCCACCGAGGAGCTGCTCGAACGCGGTTAGCGACTGCATGTCGAGCACCGCGGCGACTTGCGCGGGGGGGACGGCCATGATGTTGTTGTTGTTGGATGTTTTTAAAAAATCAAACGAAGTCGCACTCGCGCCGACAGATGCTGCGCGGCGGCGTGCGGACGTGGTTACCCGAGCACTGAGTAGTTACCCTGACCGAGTATTTACCCTGACCACGAAACCTTGCACGCGACAAAGGCTCGTAGATGTACTAAACCTTGCGCGCGTCACGAGGACGGCGGCGGTGGAAGTGACGGAGCGAAGCGCGGCGGCTTGGATCGAGGCAGATCGTGTTTGCCAGAAACTACACTTTTGATTTGTGCTGTCAGACGGCGCGGCACGCCGAAAACCGCTTTCGTATGCGCATTCAGTCTGCGCCGTTGCCACGGATGTGCCCCTCGAGTCCACACATGCACCAGAACGCACGCAAAAGCGCAAAAACCTGCGTTTATCTTGTGGCTCACAGCGCGTTTTCGACGGTTCGAAGTTCCTTCTCTTCCTTCGGCGCGGCGGGATGTCGGCGTCGGCGCTTGCATGGCGCGTTTCGGCGAGTGCCGGGGTGACCGGGCGGGGTGGCATTGTTCACTCCATGAACACGCGCGCGTTGGCGGGTTCCGCAAACACCCAAGACTGGACGAACGGGGGTGAGGGAAGGAGGACCCGGGGTGGGGCACGAGGCGGGGGCCATTACAAAGCACCTCGCGGTCGGCGGCGAGGTTCATCATCCCCAACCACAACAACCCCAAGGGCGATGCTTTCCTTCGACGAGAACGATTCCGGGGACGATTACGAGTTCGACCCGAACTTCGCTCTTCAGAACCCGAAACGCGAACGCGTGGCGTTTCAACAGGTGGAGTGGCACGCGGATTCGTTACAACGACGGGCGAAGGACATGCTAGACAAAGTCGACAAAAGCGGGGTGTGGATAGTGAGCACCACGGGCGGCGCGCTGTTAATCACCGCGTTCGACTCGCTGTTCGACACCGGAACCGTGGACCCCGTGGCGCTTTCGAAGCTAGCCCCGGACTGGATAACCAACTCGTTCGTACTGGACCTTCTCGCGAAAGTATGCGTCGACCCCGACGCGGTGACCAGCGCGGAGGCGACGCTGCAGGTACGTGTCGTGTTGGACAAATCAGGCGGCACTGTTTGATGCCACGTATGGAGTGCAGTGACGCAAGTCTTACCACCACGATAAGTGCACTCCTGAGTACAAGACTGTCTGTTCACTGTACGAAAATCGCCCAACATGAGACGGAAGGGACTGACCCTTTTCGTGTAACAACCGCAGGGCATCTTCCTGTTCGAGTTTTGTTTACGCGCCTGGGCGGAGCGCTTCAGCGTTCAGTATTTGAAAAGCCCCGTGGCGCTGGTGGACTTCGCGTCCATTTTGCCATCAATAGACACGCTGTTTGGAGGCCTTGGAGGCGCAGCGGCGTCCGCGTCGTTACGGCCGCTACGTCTTTTCCGATTGTTAAGACTGCTAAGGCTGCTTGACGACGGCAAATCCGGGCAAACCGCCGACCGACGCATGACGGACAAAGTCACCTCCGTCGCGATCGAGTTCTTGTGTCTTTTTTTAATTTCAGGCGAGCTGTTTTACGACCTGGAGTACCAGGTACGCGTGTTGCGCCTTTCCCAAATCCCGGACGACTGTTTTATCTCTCAGCTGGTGACTGTTTGTCCATACGTCGCCCAATACGGGACTGACACTTTTCAATCACAACCGCAGTACAACCCGAACATCTCGGATATCGGGGATGCGCTTTACTGGTCGTTCCTCACACTAACGGGTATTGGGCAGCCCTTCGAGGCGGTTACCGCGGCGGGGCGCGTCGCGACGGTGGGTAGCATTCTAACCGCGCTGGTCGTGGTACCCCTGCAGCTGGCGAAAATCGTGGGGAACCAGGACGGGAACGGGGGGGGGGGCGGTATGTCCGGAACTATGCAGGGAGGGATGCTTGGTGGCAGTACCCTCGGTGGTGTTTCTCTTGGTGGCGGCGGCGGCGGTGGCGGCGTCGTTCAGAAAACGCAATCCAACGCGTTCGCGCCGCGTCTCGCCGAGGTAGAAACCTCGCGACTGTCAAATCAACCGGGAACATCGCAACCCAAATCGCCCCCGCAAAACTTGGAAATCTACGAAACCTTCGACTCGTCAATCTACGAAACCTTCGACTCCGTGGACGAGGCGTACGCGGCTGAGGTTTTTAAGCTTGCGCCGGAGGAGCGAGGGGCGGCGGCGGTGAATACGTCCGCGGCGTACGAAAGCGTTTGGACGGAACTTTTAGAGACGCGGGTTCGGTTACGAAAGTTCGAGACCGAAATCGACGCGCTGCGAAACGAAAACGAACAACTCCGTTTGGTCGTGACGCGCCGAACAATCAAAGCCAGCGCGGAAAGGAAGGCGTGAACGTGAACGTGTTGCGAACGGGTTGATTGTTAGATATACACGAAAAACGAGTTGAAAACGCAGCCCAGCCGCGTGTGATGAAAACGCGGCCGTCTGACTCTTCTTATTATAGTGCGGCCGTGATATATCGCACGCCCGCGTACGCACGGGCATTACCCCACAACTCACTCCCCGTCCGAATCCGGAAACGGAATGGAGTTCACCTTGCCGTCGTCGATTAAACCGCCCCGGTACGTGCTTCGTTTCCGTTTGTTTTTTTCGTGCCTGAACCGGTCGCCCTTTTTTGTAAAAGAAAAGTGTCAGTATTGTACGGGAAAACTGTCGGCGGGATTTGGGAAAAAGAATTACTCACCTTGACCTGCCCCAGCACCGCCTGCGCTTTCCACCCCACGCCGCCCTCACCGAAAGTCCCTGAGATTGTAAAAAATAAATGTCAGTCCCGTATGGGCGATTGCAGAGGCGGTGTGTGGTGATTGGGAAACCCCGTACCTTCGTACGTGTTGTCCCAGCTCCCCTTCTTGCCCATCCACTCCTCGACGTTGACTCTGTGTTGGTTGGGGTTAACGAGATGAATATGAATATGAATAGGGAAGGTACTGGTTAGTTTTTCGTGTTCGGGGCGTTCAGGGGTAACGCGGCGGACAAACATAAAAACAAGAAGTACGTTTAGATTATCCGAAATCTATCTCTAACCTACCTCTGGAACGGTTTGTTCTGTGCTTTGCCACCCTTCGTGGTGGTCGCCGCCGCCGCTTCCGCCTCCTCAGCCTCCGCCTTCGCCTTCGCCGCGCGCGTCATGCGCACCGGCGCTTCCGCTTCCTTTTTCTTGTCCGATTCGCTGTCGGACGACGACGACGACGATTTCGATTTCGATTTCGAAGCGCTCTTTGATTTGGACTTACTTTTCGAGTCCGAATCGCTGTCGCTGCCGGATTTGGAGTCGCTGTCCGAATCCGACGAAGACGATTTCGCCTTCGTGGCCGCCTCCTTCTTCGCCGCGGGTTTCTTTACGTCTGAATCGGAGTCGGAGGACGATGACGACGAGCTGTCGTCCTTCTTGTCGTCGTCCGAGCTCGAATCAGGCTTCGCCACCGCTTTGTCCACGTCCGTGGCGGCGGGTTTGGAGTCCGAGTCCGAGCTGCTGCTGCTGCTGGACTTGGACTTGGACTTAGACTCAGAGTCGCTGTCGCTGTCGCTGCTCGAGGAGTCCGCCTTCTTCGCCGCTTCCTTCTTCTCGCTCTTGGACTTGGACTTGGAATCCGAGTCGCTGCTCGAGGAATCCGAGTCGCTGCTGCTCGAGTCCGCCTTCTTCGCCGCCTCCTTCTTCTCGCTCTTGGACTTGGACTTGGACTTAGAGTCGCTGTCGCTGTCGGAATCGCTATCACTGCTGCTCGAGTCCGCCTTCTTCGCCGCTTCCTTCTTCTCGCTCTTTGGCTTGGGCTTCGAGTCGCTGCTGCTGCTCGAGGAAGACGAGGAGGACTTGGACTTGGATTTGGACTTGGAGTCGGAATCGGAATCCGAATCGGAATCCGAATCGCTGTCCGAAGAGCTCGAATCTGCCTTCTTCGCCGCTTCCGCTTTCTTCTCAGCGCTCTTGGACTTCGACGACGACGACGAGGAAGAGCTGCTGCTGGACTTGGACTTGGACTTGGACTTGGATTTCGACTTTGACTTTGACTTAGAGTCGCTGTCAGAGTCGCTGCTCGACGAATCCGCCTTCTTCGCCTCTTCTTTCTTCTCTTCCTTCTTCTCGCTCTTGGATTTGGAATCCGAATCGCTGCTAGAGGAAGACGAGGACTTGCTCTTGGACTTGCTCTTGGATTTCGAATCGGAATCGGAATCAGAGCCGGAGTCGGAACCCGAATCTGACGACGAACCGGACGCCGCCGCCTTCGCGGACGCCGCCGGCTTCGTCGCCTTCTCAGCGCTCTTGCTCTTCGAGCTGCTCGAGGACGATGAGGAAGAGGAAGAGGACTTGCTCTTGCTCTTGGACTTGGACTTGGATTTCGAGTCAGAGTCGGAGTCGGAGTCGGAGTCGGAATCAGAACCGGAGCTCGACTTCGCCTTCGCCGGCGTCGCCTCCTCCGCTTTCGCTTTCTTCGCCGCCGGCGCAGTGTCGGACGACGACGAGTCATCCGAGTCGGAGCCGGAGCCGGATTTGGAATCCGACGACGCGGGGGCGTCGCGCTTGATACCCCTGTTTATACACGAACACAGACAAGCAGGCGGCGGGTGGGGATGGGTTTTGTCAGTCAATAAGACATGTGATTTTTTCCGGTTCGTAAATCGGGTCGTCTTTCGATTGCGTGTTTCGAAGTCGCCCGTGTCCCCGTCCCCCCGTGGCACCGCACGGCTTTGCGGCTTGCTTGTTTACACGCCCACTGCGTAACCGATGAAACAACCCGTAAACGATACTCGGGTTGGAAAAGCACGTAAAGCAGGCACCGCGCGGGTCACCTCGAGACTTGCGTGGGGAGTCTGGAAAAAAAAGCACCAGCTAAGAGGCGGCGGCGCGTTTCGGGCGGCGGATTGCGCGCGTACCTCGCTTCCATGAACACGTCCGCCATCTCGGTCAGGTCGACGCTGAGGTCCTTGGCCTGTGGTAATCAGCACAGATAATAGTCGGGAAGGTCAGGGATTGATTCGTTGTTTCCGCCGGATGCGCACACCCGCGCCGGCGGCGGCTCCTGCAGTCGAAAGGGAAACACTCGATGCGATGTCGGTGGACACAATCTTCACACTCAACAGTCACCCCACGTACCGTCTTGCCCGGCGTGAGGTTCTTGCGCTTCGTCTCCGCTTTCATCGCGGAAAGAGTTTCACTTAAACCGTTCGCGGCTAAGTACTTCTCCACCGCGGGTACCAAATCCGCGGCGTTGGCACGGGAGGCGCGCGTGGAGACCATCCTGTCCTGCTGCTGTTTTTTCGCGCCGCAACAGTGTGGCAGGGCGGAAGAAGCGCCGGCCGCCAAAAGCTAAAATAAAAGCCAAAAGAAAAATGAAGCCAGTCTCGTTTGCGCCAAAAGCCCAAAACCTTGGCTTACGACCGCGCTGTGCACCTGAAAGCACCTACGTGGCCTTCCCACAGCACCGCATTCCCCCAAAAAAACTCGAACTCTCGTCTCTGCGTCTCTGTGAGCCGGAGAAACTTTTTCGCTTTTTGGCTTTATTTTCGGTTCACGACTTCACGTGCGGCGCGTCGTACGTACCCGCCACTGTTTCACGCGCGTCATCCCACCTGGATCGACGTCGCACCCACCTTTGTTTCAAGACTAACCAAACACACCCAACAAGATGGCCGCCGCCGGATACGAGCTGCGAGGCAGTTACGGCACCGAGCCGTACTGGCCCGAGAAGAAACTCAAGATTTGCATCACCGGCGCTGGAGGGTTCATCGCGTCGCACCTCGCCAAGCGGTTGAAGGAAGAAGGACACCACGTCGTGGGGTGCGACTGGAAAAGGAACGAACACATGCCGGTACGTACTTCGTGACTAAAACTTGCTCCGAGACTTTGTTGTTTGGATCGCGTCGGCCGTGATGATCGTGTGGGATCGGGACACCACCGACGTGGCGATCTCGTGGCAGCTTTGTGTTCGAAACGCGCGAAAATTGGATAATCTTCGGAGGTTTATGACTCCTAAATGCACTCCAGACAGGCCACAAAAAGGTTTTTGGCTGTTTTTCTCGCAGTCGCGCGTCTCGCGTGGTAGTACGCGTGATACTGTTAAGTACTGTTACCAGTAGTACTGTTACCAGCCGCACTGTTACCGGTGCTGGAACGAATTACCAGTGTTACGCCGCATTTCTGACCCACCAAACCCCGATAAACCCCAATAAACCTCTCCCCACGACGCAGGAAGAGATGTTCTGCGACGAGTTCATCCTTTCCGACCTGCGGCTGTTCGAGAACTGCCAGAAAGTCCTGAAAGGGTGCGACCACTGTTTCAACCTCGCCGCTGATATGGGGGGCATGGGTTTCATTCAAAGCAACCACAGCGTGATTTTCTACAATAACGTCATGATCAGCTTCAACATGATGGAAGCGTGCCGGGTCGAGAAAGTCACCCGGGTTTTCTACGCCTCATCAGCGTGCATCTACCCCGAAGGCGCGCAGCTCACCACCGAGTTATCCGCCGGGCTCAAGGAAGCGGACGCGTGGCCCGCGCAGCCGCAAGACGCGTACGGCCTTGAAAAGCTCGCGTCTGAAGAAGTGTACCGGCACTACCAGATGGACTTTGGTACGGGGCTTTCCCACGCAACACGTTCCGCCTTCGCGATTGCCCATACGAGTGCTGCGAAGGGACGGTTATTACCTCTGCCTGTTTACGTAATTCACGTCACGACCGACTGACGTTTTTTTTTTTTACGATCAGGAATCCAAACCCGGATCGCGCGGTTCCACAACATCTACGGGCCGTTCGGCACGTGGAAAGGCGGCCGCGAAAAAGCCCCCGCCGCATTTTGCCGGAAAGCCGCGACCGCCACGAAAGAGGTTGAGATGTGGGGTGATGGGAAGCAAACGCGGAGCTTCACGTACATCGATGATTGCGTGGAGGGGATTTTGCGGCTCACGAAATCGGACTTCGCGGAGCCCGTTAACCTGGGGTCGGACGAGATGGTCAGCATGAACGAAATGCAAACGATGACCCTTAAGTGGGCGGGGAAGGAAACGCTGCCTATTAAGCACATCCCCGGCCCAGAAGGCGTGCGCGGGCGGAACTCGAACAACGACCTGATTAAGGAAAAGCTAAACTACGCGCCGAGCGTAAAGTTGGCGGACGGTTTGAAAGTAACGTTCGAGTGGATCAACGGTAAGATCGCGGAAGAGGTGGCGGGGGGCGCGGACGCGGAGGCGGCGTTTTCCAAATCCACAATCTGCGGAACCATGGCGCCCACCGAACTTGGCGCGCTAAGGGCGGCGGACGGAGCGGAGGGGCTGAAGTAAACGTAAAGAGTTTCGCGCAACGTGGGTACTGGTAAACGGTACGGGTAGTTTGCGGTACGGCGGGTAGTGCGTTCGCGCGGGGGCGGTATACACCGCGTTTGCGCTTGTGCGCAATCGGCAAAACAGTCAACCAGTGAGGTTGGAAAGGGAGGTTGGTGGGTGCGGTAACAGTTGGTGTTACCGGGGTAACTATGTATTCTTAGTTACCCTAGTGGTTTTGTCTGCGCTGGTAACGGTTGCCAGTACGCGCTTCGATTTGACGCAGTACTGCGGCCTGTCAAATCGACGCGGCGCGGGTAAACGGCACCAGCCACGCACGGTCTCCCAATTTGTTATAAAAAATATACCCCCCGCCCTTTTTAAAAGGGTAGGTTCTACCGACCATGAAGTACTCCCAACTACCCTCGTGAACGGGTAACGGTTCTGTGTAATGAAGTACCACTCCCCGTAAAAAATCACCACTGTTCCCCGACGTCCCTCGTCCCCATCTTGCGGCCTTTTTTGGTTTTCCCTGCTTGTAAAAAAAAAGTGTCAATCTTGTATGGGCAATCACTCGGCGGAATATGGTGATTGGGAAATACGTACCTTTCATGAACCTCGCCGGCGAAAACGGCGCCAGCTCGGCGCAAGTGGCGACCCCGTCGCAAATCAACTCCGCCATCGCCTTTCCTGAAACAGGCGCCCACAGGATTCCCCAGCAGTTGTGCGCGCACTGCAGATACGCGCCTTTGAATCCGGGCACGCGGCCCATGACAGGCAGCGCGTCGGGGGAACAGGGGCGCCTTGCGATTTTTTAAAACAAAGTGTCAGTCTTGTATTGGCAGAGGTAACGCGCCCTTCGTCAGGACGAGTATGGGAACACAGGACGGACGGGAGGCGGGATTCGGGAAAGCCTGCCCACACGTACATGCAGGTTTGCGTTTTCTCGGGGCCGCCTGTCCCGACGGATTTACTCAAGCCGAGGAACGACGCGCTCGCCGCCCGCACTCGCGACTCATCCGTTGACACCAAATCCGCTCGGTCAAGATCGCCCCCCGGCATGAGTCGCCCGGAATCCACGTACTCGCTCCCGCCGCACCCGCATATGTACACCTCGCCGGTTGACCGCGGGTACACTTCCAAGTGACAGGCGTTTTCGTCTTTTGAGTTTTACAGAAAAGTGTCAGTATTGTATGGTCAAACAGGGAGGCGGGATTTGGGAAACGCACTACGTACCTTCCGCGCAAAACAACGCGGCCGGCTCTTTTTCCACCAACGCGTTCGCCTTGAAAAGAAGCGACACGCTCTTAATGCCCGTCATCGGTACCTTCAAACCCTCGAACCACGTCTCAGCCCGTACGCTCCACGGCCCCATCGCCACCACCACGTGCGTCGCTTCGATTCTCTCGAGTTCGTTTGATTTTTCGTGTTTGACGTCCACGCCTACTACTTCGTCGTTTTCGTTCAGCACCACGTCCACCACCTCCGCGAATACCGTTCGCGCGCCGCGCACCTTCCCGCACTCACGATGCATCGCGTCCACCAGCTCCTTCGGCGTGACTTGCGCCGTGCCACGGTCCATCACGTCGCACCTGGTGATTTCACCGTCCAGCCACGAGACGAGGGGGGGGGGGGGGGGTCCGACAACGACGCGCCGCCTGCCACGGACAGCGTCGGGATCTTCCGGTACGTCTTCAACTGTTTTTCGAAAACAAAAGGGTCAGTCGGCGAGTGTGGGTGTACTGTATGGGCAAACAGTCGGGTTGTGTTGTGCGCAATCCGCAAAACAGTCAGGCCGTGGGAAAGGTCGGGTAGTGGGCGGTACTGTCTGACTGCACAGCGCATCAAACGGCCGGTGCCTGGATTTGGGAAAGCCCCGTCCGGCCGTACCCGCAAAGTTTCCGCGAGCTCTTCGTGCATCTTGAAGCTCACCCTGTGCAGTTGTTCCGTGACCCCGCCGTCGCCCCACCCCCCCGCTAAGAAACCGCCCGCCTTGCCGCTCGCCGCCGCGGCCAAGGAAACCCGCTCCACGATCGTTGAAGGGACGCCTCGCAGGGAAAGGAAATACGCGGTCGCGGTGCCTTGGATGCCGCCGCCCAGGATGACGACTTTCCGCGGATCTGCTGCATTGTGTTTTTTTTTTTGGGACGCTTTGTCCGAGGTCGTGGTGGCACCGGAAGCGCTTACTCGGACGACTCCTCCCTTGGGCGAGGTTTTTGCCGCGCCAGTGCATCGGGAAGAGAGGTGCATCGAGCTGGGGAGCACCGGGCGGCACGAAAACGTCGCCATCGAGGGCCGTGGAAGGCGACACGAGCACTGACGGTTGTCACGGCCGGGGCAGCGAAAACGATTGCCAGGTGGAAGCATGCATCGGCGCGCAGCGCGCGCGTCGCACGCGCAGGTCGGGGTGTTGGCCTCGCTATTTCGTACTCCAGAAATTGAGCTTGACTCGAGCCCCCCCGCTCCGCGTCTCGCCAATCCCCGGACGCGCTGTTCAAGACACGTCCCTAACCACCATGGCGCGCCAAAACGTGGCGGACGAGGAGCACGGTGCGTGATTTCCCGCCCGCGGAAACGAGGCACACCACGAGCGCACCGCGTGGCCGGAGCGCGCTCTTTGTGTACGAACACAAGAAGGGAGTCGTCGTGGGTGGGATCTGCCGTGACGTTTTCAACACCCGCCCGGAGGTGACGCTCCTTCCGTCACGTTTCGCGCGCGCGGCGCGACTACCATCACAACAAAGACACGGCCAACCCTGGCATGCAAGGCGTGCCACGCCTTTTTGGGTCTCGTCCCACCCGGCCAAGGGCACCGCCTTTGGTTGCCACCGCGACCCAGGTGCTGCCAAAAGCTGACAGATTTCCCCGTCTCCCATTCCTTCCGAAATCTTTCCATCCATCAAACTACCCAGGTCTCCTCGACAACAAGCGCAGTCCGAACAAGCTCTCCCCCACCTCAGTGATCCTCTCGTCCTGGTTCCTGGCCCTGGTGCTGTTCGGCCTTGTTTTCCTGGCGGGAACCGCGATCGGCGCCGCGTTTTCAGGCTCCAAAGCGCCCGCGACTTCGCTTGCGCAAATCGAAGTGCCAACCGCTCATGACGCGCATCACGCGCACGGCAAATCCGCCAAGGCCACCACCCCCACGCACCTCACCAAGGCGCAGCAAAGGCTCGCCAAGCTGGAGGAGTGGTACTCGCACGCGGACGACGCGACTTCTGATAAGGCGTCTCCGAAGTCATCTCTTGGCAAACAGTCCAAACAATCCGCCAAGGGTGACGCCGAGGCTACCTCGTCGGCGCCGAAGCGCCTCAGCGTTACGGACGCGAAAAAGGTGTTCGACACCCAGGTCAACCCGAGTCGTAACAAACAAAGCCTAATTGACACCAGGGAACAAGCTGCGAAACAATCAATCGTAGGGGATATCACGAACAACATGAAGACGAGCAAAGTCGCTGCGGCGCTCGGGTCGTCCGTCGGCGGCAAATCATCCGTCACCAAGAGCGCCGTGCCAAAAACCGGCCACTCCTTTTCCCCGGTTAAGACGCACTCCTCACACATGACCCGCAACGCTGAAGCGCCCACGGTGATGGAGATCGCGGCGCGGACGTACGCAACCGGGTTCGACGGCCTTTCCTCGGTTACGCTGCTTCAGCGCGCTATGGGCAACCTGATGGCGACGGAAAAGTTCGAAACGTTAGCGTCGTCTTTTGACGTCACTTCGCTCGCGGACGACCTGGCCGAGCTGGACAACGCCCCCGGGTTCGATGACATCGCCAAAGTCATCACAAGCGAAATTTTTGGGGACGAGGTCACGAAGCACCCGTGGGAAGCGGGCAGCTCTAAAGGCAAGTCGCGGAAACTCTTGGGAAGCTCCAGCGTCGCGGAAAAGAGCAGCGGCGCGTACGCCCTGGAGTTCGAACAAGCCCTGGGGCTCACGGACGGCCGGACGCTGGTTACCTTCCTGCCCTCCGTGGCTACGAACGCACCTACTGTTGCAGACGAAATAACAGCAAAAGGTGACGACGCGTCGGACCAGGAAAAAACCTTAGCCGCGGTGTACGACCTCACCGCGGTGTGTGCCAGGTACGGCCTTGCGCGTTTCCCAAATCCCAAGACTATTTATAGCCCCTCTCTGAGTACACTTGATTAAAAGGAAGTTGCTACATACACAAGTGCCCTGTTTTACCGAAGCTATTGACTGTTGTCCATGCATCGCGATATACAACACTGACGCTTTGTTTTACCCATCGAAAGGAGCGCCCCGTCGCCGATTGGCAAGAACGTCCCGAGCGTGTTCAAACCCACGTGGAGTGTTTTGTTGCAAGCGCTTGCCGAAATCGACGTCTCTGCGCTGTGAGGCGTGTGTTGTGTGTTGTTGGAACGTCAACTGTTGGAACGTTCGGTATAAAGAGAGTCACGTAACCCTCAACACTGTTTATATTGTGAGTACCGGTTATTACCCACGCTATTGTGATTTCCGCCCGTCCACCGCGACTAAAGACTAAAACACGTACGGAAACGCGACCGTGGCGCCGTCGCCGTGCTCGATGGCGCCGCACGAATTACCCGCCACCACGGCTCGGCACAGCGGGCACTGTCGCGAGCGTTGAAACCACTCCCACACGCACTTTTCGCAGAAAACGTGCCCGCACGTAAGCGTCACCGGGTCCTCGAAAACGTCGCAACAAACGGTACACTCGTTGGACGCGGCTTCGATTTCAGACTCGGTACTACTAGTCGTCCCAGCGCCAAACCCGGTTTTGTCCGTTATTTTTTTGGCGTAGGTAAGGAAAGACTCCTTCACACCGACACCAGTAACGAAGAGTTGTCGCGCCTTCACGGCTAGGTAAGCACCGGTCGCAGCGCACCGCCCTAATCGCTGCAAGTCGTCCATATCAGCGCTGACAACACCGACGCGTAGCGCTGAAATTGGCGGTCCCATGAAATAGGCAAACCACGTGGTGATCGGCAAGACGCACCTCAGGAGTAAGGAAATGTGCTCCGCAACCGCGAGCGCGGCCCCTTCGGCGCGCCGTTTCAAACGGGTTTCACGAACCGAATGACGAGTCGTCGTGACTGTTTGCTCACTGCGAACCCCGGTGACGCCCCCGGTGCTCCTTTTTTTTTTCCCTCTTCCCTGGCTGTCGCGTACGTCGGTTAGTAACAAAAAAGCCCCTTTGACGAACACCGTGACTGTTCGTGTTAACACGTCCGCCATGCCTGACCGCCAAAGCGCGTCGGTGAAGGAAAAGCGGTCGTCGCGACGCGCGAACCGCAACACCAACTTACGATGAATAAAAGAAAGTGTCAGTCTTCGCGTGTTGGGCGATGTATGGACAAACAGTCGCCAGCTGAGAGATAAAACGTGGAGTCTATGTTTGGGAAACAAGCAACACGTACCGCGTCCCAGAACGAGTCACCCGGAAACAACGCGGCGACGACTAATATCGCGGATAAACAAATGCCGAGCACAGCCATCACCGCGGACACGCGCGCGTGGTGGCGTATCGGCGAACTCGCAGTACTTGCAGTACGGGTACTTGTGTTGCTCGGACTCTCCGCGTTTGCGCGGTTACCACGCACCACCGGCGTTGTATCCAACGCGTCGTTCCCGGCATCTATTTCTTCTTCCGTAGAACTACCGACACTCTCCGCGCTACGCAACCCCACCGCGTTCCGCAACCCGTCGTCCGCTCGGTGGAACGCCACGGCGCACCACCCGAACGCCGCGATGTACGCGACGTGTTTAAGCAAAAACGCAAAGCAAAGAATCGCGGCCACCGGCACGGAGTGCTCCAGCCACCGCGCCGCAGCTCGGACGTCTATGCCGAACGTACCTCGGGCGGCGGTACCTTCTGCTGATTGGTTATTTTCAGTACCGGTAGTGGTAGTACCTCCGTGTACTACTCCACCCCCCGCCGCGTGCAGCGACGGGAACAATGCGTCGTCGGTCGTTCGCAAAAGAGGCACCGTGTCGTACCCAGCACCTCCCGCACGTGTCGTCGCACTCGTCGCGGCTTCCATCGAGTCCAGTAACGCGTCGACGTTATTTCTTACACCCCAGGAGGACGGGGTAGGGTTGGTGTTGCTATCACGTCGGGTCCGGTGCTCTGCGATAAACGCCCTAATCACCGCACCGCGGGTGGCGTCGGCGTGCGTCACGCGCACCCCATCGTTCGCGTCACTCGAGGCAACGCCAAACACCGCGGACCCGACACCGCTTTCCACCGCGTTCGCGAACCCGGGAGCCGGGTACCCGTCGTCGCCACCCGCAGGAATCGAACCGCCGCGTGGGGAGGCACCGCCGAACGTCATTTCTGTACCCCTCGCCGCGACGGTCGCGGCGAGGATCTGATGAGCACGCGGCACACTAGCTAGAGGTACCTGGTATTTCAACTTTGCAGGGATTTTTTTTCTTCTCGGGATTTTCATCCATCGTCGCAGCTTTATCAGTCGCCAGAAAGCGGAAAGTCGCGTTGACTTGTCCCTTTTTCTTCGAACAGCCTCGGGGGTTAACTAAAATGGGCAGCTGTTTCTTTCCCCCGTGTTCCCCACGCACACTCTCTCAGACCGGACCAGCACGAGCGAAGTGTTGACGAGTTCGTGGTTAGGGGCGGTGACAAGGGTTGAGGGTGGACATTCGGCAGACGCATCACGGGCAAGGGAAAGGGGACCTCGATACCTTCGACACTTCTTCGCGGATCGGCTCGTTTGGTTCGTCGTCCCCGTTTATTCGTTTAAAGAACCGATCGACCGTGTGGCCCCTGCAGTGTACCTGCAAACACGTTGAAACATGCCCGCCCCTTCCGTGCTGCGCCGCAACGACGGCAACGCCCCGCACAAACCAGGAAGCCGCGTCCGGGCCTGGCTACACAAAGCGGGCCTTGGTTTGTACCACGACGTTTTCGCCTCGGTAAACGAACACGAGTTTGGCGCCCTGGGGATGGTAGATTTCGTCCAATTCGGCGTGACGGACGTGGCGCATAAACAGACTCTTTTTCGGCTAATAAAGAACCTTAACTTGGAAGGGGTGTTTGGGCCGAACGGGGATGACGGGGTGGCACACGGGTTGGTAAAAAGGCACGTCATCGCGAACGACGTGAACAAGGCAAAGTCGACCGCGCGTAGTCACGCGCGGTGGATTGACGCGTCGGATGAGAGCGAAACATTTTTGCCCGCGGATCCTGTACGCACGTCGCACGGGCTTCTGGACGTCCACGCGGAGGAGCACGACGAGTTTCTCCTGTCCCCGATGGCGAAAGGAGGTTTGGGAGGGCATAAAAACCCATTCGTGCCGAGTCCAACGGCGTTGGGGAACGACGACGTCGCGAAGAAAGAGTCGCCACTGGAACAGCTGCGACAGCGTTCGAGGGAACACCGTACTTCGTCATCTGAAGGCGTGGGTGTGCTCACCACGTCAACCACTTCAGGCCCGGTTGTGGAGCAAACAACTCATGCTGTTACTGTTTCTGAAAAGTCGGAAAAGGTACCCGCGAAGGAAAAAGAAATAGCGCTGGATCCGTCGAAGACGCCGTTTACGATTGACGATGCTGCGAGACGAACGAAGAACCAACCGTCATTGCAAGTTCGACAAACACACCACAACCTAGTGCCGTTACCCGCGGACCAGCCCCGGATCCGGGTGGTGGTGCGGAAACGCCCGTTGAACGCGAAGGAACTATCGCGCGAGGAAACGGACGTGGTGACGGTGGACACGACGGTTGACGCGTCGGACGCCGGTCCTGGTAACTCAGGAACCGACGGTGCGAAACCTGCACCACAAAAAACAACCTCCAGCTTGACGGTTTGGGAACCCAAAACCAAGGTCGACCTCACCGAGTACACGGAGACGCACACGTTCACGTTCGACGACGTGTACTCTCCCGACGTTTCAAACGACACGGTGTACCGCACCACTGTCGCGCCGCTAGTTGGGACGATTTTCGACAAGTGCAAAGTGACTTGTTTCGCGTACGGGCAAACGGGGAGCGGCAAAACGTACACCATGAACCCGTTGCCAATCAGGGCGTGTTCCGAGATTCTCAACGAACTGAACAATAACCCCAAGCACGAAAATCTTTCCTTGTGCGTGTCCTACTTCGAGATCTACGGAGGCAAGGTTTACGACCTTTTAAACGGCCGCGAGAAGCTCGTGATACGCGAAGGTTCGTGTTTGGCCCTTCCCAAATCCCCCCGACTGTGTACCGCCCCTACGTGACTATTACTGTGCACTACTGGTAACACTTACAGTACTGGTACCTCTTACAAATACATCACAAGTACACTGTTTTATCTCTCAGCTGGTGACTGTTTGTCCATACATCGCCCAATACAGTACACCAACACTCGCCGACTCAACACTGACACTTTGTTTTACCCATCGCAAGACGCGCGGTCGCAGATGTGCGTGGTCGGGTTAAAGGAGTTTCCGGTTTTTGATGTGGAGCTGGTGGAGGCGCTCATCGACCACGGCTCGGCGGCGCGGTGCGTGGGTTCAACCGGTGCGAACGCGGAGTCGTCGCGGTCACACGCTATCATGCAGTTTGTGTTACGCAAGAAAAACGACGGAACGGATGACGAGAACAAGAACGTCCCCGAGCACGTCCTCGCGCAGCGGAAAAAGCTGACTGGAAAGTCACGGGCGAACCACGCGGCTGTGCACGGGAAGCTGAGTTTCGTGGACTTGGCGGGAAGCGAGCGGGGCGCGGATACCTCGGAGAACGACGCGAAAACTCGGCTGGAAGGCGCTGAAATAAACAAAAGCTTGTTGGCGCTGAAGGAGTGCATCCGGGCGTTGGTACGTGTTGCATTTCCCAAATCCCTCCGAGTGTTGCCAATTGTCCGGAGTAATTACTCATACACATTACGAAATGCTGACACTTTCTTTTATTGGTATCAGGACCGGGGCAGCGGGCACGTTCCGTTTCGCGGGTCGAAACTCACGGAAGTGTTAAGGGACTCGTTCATGGGTGACTCGCGGACGGTGATGATCGCCAATATCTCGCCCGCCACGGGGAGCTGCGAACACACTTTAAACACCCTGCGGTACGCGTACCGGGTTAAGGAATTAAGGGGCGCGGGTGATGCTTTGGATAACGACGGGACGGGTTCGGGTTCCAACGCCGGCGGTGTCAACCGACCCGTAACCACCACGAACCGACCCGGCTACGCCCCTGATGGCGTCACCCCCGTCGGCGGTAGTGGAGTGGCGACCGTCACTTTGCAAAGCGACAAGGGTAACGTATCGAACGACAAGGGTAACTCCTCGAACCCCGGCCACGCCTCCGCGCGCGAGCGCGGCGGGCAGTCGAGAATCGCCCGCGCGATGAGCGCGGGGGGTAACGTTTCTGCGCGAGGAGGCTCTGCGGGAGGTGAGTCGGGCCCCAACAATGAGTCGTCGTCGTCAGACTTGCCGCAAAAAAACCAGTTCGACCCGAGAGCGGCGGCGAAGGCGGCGGCGGCGAGGGTGCGGGACGCGGTCAGGCGAAGCGCCGAGAGCGAAGCGCTCGTGGACATGAAAAAAAAGGAAAAGGAGGACAGGGTCAAGGCTTTCCTCACGAAAGGCGGTGGCGGGGGGGGAGGTGTTGCTGGTGCTGGAGGTGGAGGCGTAATGTCACCGAGGAAAGAACGTCCGCGAAGCGCGATGCCGGGTACCAGACCGAGCACCGCGACGTACACGGAACTGTTGATGGGGAAGCGTCGCGTCGGCGGCAGTACTTCGTCGCGCCCGCAAACCGCGCGCGGTGGGAATCGCAACTCGCTGGGTGGCCACGCCTTACCCTCCGACCGCCCGTCCACCGCGTCTACGCGACGACGGGAAACCTTCTGTGTCGCGCCATTGGTTGGCGGTATCGGCGGTTCCGGGTTTAGGGGTAAACAGTCTGGAGGGCAACAAGAACTTCCCGTGGATCCGAAAACCACGGCGTTTTCAACCAAAGCCTTGGGCACGAAGCGCGGGTTGATTGCGAAAATCAACGAAGAGGTTGTCGGCGTCGAGACGCAACTCGCTTCTCCTGTGAAACCGCGAACAGGAATCGAACCCGCAACTGTACGTTCCAAAGAAACGCGATCTCCCACCTCGTTGAAACCCGTGACTGGCAGCGCTTTGGCGGCGGCGCAGGCCAGGGCGTTCGCCGCCGGGATAGGCCCACCCATCGATATAGAAGAAATGGCCAAGGCACACGACGAGTTGATCAACGTAATTTTGGAGGAGGAGGAGTTGGTGATTCAGGCGCACCGTACGCAGATCGAAAGCACCATGGATCTTGTTAAGAAAGAAATGAGTTTGTTAGCGGAGGTTGATAAACCGGGGAGCGCTATTGATTTGTACGTTAACCGATTGGCGGACGTGCTCGGTACGTATTGCGATTCCCAAATCCCAACACTGTTTACAGCCCCTCTGTGATTGTTTTAGGGCACTACATACATCACAAGTGCCCTGTTTGCTCATAAAGTTACGAACATTACGAAAGACTGACACTTTTCTTTTACATTCACAGAGAAGAAACGAAAATCAATAGAGGATTTGCAACGCAAAGTCGCGCAGTTCCAGACGCATTTGCGGGAAGAAGAGGTTTTGAGTACAGCGGTTGGGCTGAGGTAGGGGTTGCCAGGTAATCAAGTGGGGACGTTGCATTCCCGTCCCCGTGGGCGCGGGTACATTGTAAGAACAGATAACACCAGGTTCGTGAATGAATGATGCGTTTGTAACCATCCGTCGTCTCACGGGTGCGTGACTAAACATCCGTCGCTCCAGAACCCGTCTCCCATTTGAATGTGGCACATGTTTGGCTCGATCGCGTCCACGAGGCGTTCGTGGTGTTTCCTGTGCGGCGCACCTTTCGTGCCGGTGACGTCGACGGCGTGCTGGTAAAGGTTGGTCAAGTCGTTGAATATTGTTCCGCACTTCTTGCGGAACACGTTTCCGGTGGCGTCGCACTTGACGTGGTTTGTCAGCTCGTGTGTGGTTCGGGGTAGGTCGTGGTTCTTGACGTATATCATCACCGGGGGGGGGGTTAAAATAACGAACTTGCGTGACGAGTTCACGATCGCGTCATCTTGGAGTTTGAACTTAACCCGGCTCAACTCCGCGGAAGGAGGCCTGTTCATGGTGTTGTTCATCGTGGTGGTTGAGGTGTGCGGCGCAAGTGACAACCCGTGGCCTTGCTCTTTTCGAGATCTCGGTCCTGACGTAACATGTAACAACGAGGAAAACGACTCTTCTCCAGCTCAAAATTCGCGAGGGTGCCTTCCCCAGTGCCGACCAAAGTTCTACGTGTAAACCGTTTGACGCAACAACGCCTTGTCGTGTTGTCCGTTTCCTACAGCCGGTCACATCCACGCGCACGCCGTCTGTTTTCCACACGTGACAAACGATGTTCGCCCTGCGTCGCGCTGCGAGTCGCGCGGTCGCCGCGCGCGGGTCCTTCCACCCATCCCGTACCGCCCTTCGAGCGTTCGCCAATCAGTGCCCGCATGACCCGTCCAAGCCGTACCACAAAAGCCCGTTGTCCTTAGAGTCCTCCGGGGGTTTGTTGGAGTACTCCGTGGTGTACACGGACAGGGCGATGAACCACATGTCGAAGCCGTTCTGTAAGGTACGTATGGTTGGGTGGGGGGGTCAGGCGCGCGATGTACGACACACATCGAGAGTTTTACGCAACGGACGGAAAAAAGAGCGAGACAAGCCTGTTTTGCGCCTGGGATCTGGGCCGCGCGCGCGCGCGCGCCTTTGGCAGTGTCGCGAAAAACCCGACCCGCTTCGCCGTCGCATCGTCCGGCTGATACACGAGCCCCGGCCACCGATGCTTTGTGGCAGGAAGCACGACGCGAACACGCCACCGACACGTACGCCTCAACGTCTCCCAGCAGATGAGATGCACCGTCAGCAAACCTGCATCGCACGCGTCTTATCCCGAGATTCCGATTCCCCCGAAAACGCGTGGACACGACGATGAGGGACGAGTTGGGACTCGAGAAAAGGCAAAAGGTTTTTTTTTGTTTTTTTGGAAGAGTTTCGGCAGGTGTCTTAGACTTTAGACACAAGCCGTACAAAATGTACTGCTAACAGACCCGCAGTCCTGGTGCAAACAGAGCTGACCCGTCCCTCCCTCCCGCAAAAATACAACACAAACACAGATCATGAACGACATCAACGACACGTTAAAAGAAGCCTACAACGCCACGTCCGTGATTGTCATGCCAGGCAGCGGGAGCTTCGGGATGGAAGCCGTTGCGCGGCAATGGGCGACTGGAAAAAAGGTAAGTTCACCAATACTAGCAACTGTTAGGAACCCATACTCGCCGACTCGAGACTTACCACTTTTCCTTCCCAACCACAGGTTTTAGTGCTTCGCAACGGGTACTTTAGCTACCGCTGGACGGATATTTTCGAGCAAACCGGCATCCCCTGCGAAACGATCGTGGTGAAAGGCCAACCCGTGGATAACTCGCCGCAACCGCAGGTGCGTGTTTCCCAATCACCACACACCGGCTCTGCGATTGCCCATACGAGGCTGACACTTTCTGTTTAATCGTACAAGTTCGCGCCGCATGACATCGACGCCGTGGTTGAGATGATCAAAAAAGAAAAACCCGCCGTGGTGTTCGCGCCGCACGTAGAAACGTCCACGGGGATCATCCTTCCGGAGAACTACATCACCAAAGTCGCCGAGGCGGTGCACTCGCACGGAGGTTTGTTCGTGCTGGATTGCATCGCGTCCGGAACGGTATGGGTGGATATGAAGAAAACGGGGGTGGATTGCATCCTAAGCGCGCCGCAAAAAGGTACGTGTTGCGCCTTTCCCAAATCCAGGCACACTGTTTGCCCGTACAAGACTGACACTTTGTTTTACCCATCTCAGGATGGACCGGCCCGGCGTGCGCGTCGCTGATGATGTTAAGCGAGCGCGGCGATTACGCCACACGGAACACCACGTCCACGTCCATGGTGATCAACATGCGGAAGTGGCTCGAGGTGATGGACAGCTACGTCAGCGGAGGTTTCGCGTACTACACCACCAGTACGTATTGGGCCTTTCCCAAATCCCAACACTGCTTGCCCGTACAAGACTGACACTTTCTTTTTGCAATAACAGTGCCCACGGACGCGTTGAACCTGTTCCGGGACGCAGCTTTGGAAACGAAAGAGATGGGGTTCGGCAGAGCCGCGGACGCGGCGTGGGCGCTTGGGGACGAGTGCCGGGCGATGATGAAGAGCAAAGGTTTGAGGACCGTCAGCGCCCCCGGTTTCGAAGGTACGTGTTGCGCGTTTCCCAAATCCAGGCACTGTTTGATGCCCCTCTTTGGGTGCACCACTAGTAACACTACCCGTAACCTTTACCACTACTGGCAACTCCCACAAACCAGGCACTCGCCGATTCTCCGACTGACACTTTGTTTTACCCATCCCAAGCCCCCGGCGTCAGCGTGTGGTACACGGACAAGCCCGATATGTTCGCCCGGTTCAAAGCCAAGGGGTTTCAAATCGCGGCGGGCGTGCCGTTTATGATCAACGAACCCCCGAGCAACTTTACGTTTCGGTGCGGGGCTTTCCCAATGAACACAATCCGCCCCCCTGATCGGCCCGATGACCACGACTGTTTACTCATACACTTTACGAGAGACTGACACTTTCGGCTTTTACAATCAGGATCGGTTTGTTCGGTTTGGACAAACTCGCGAACAAAGACTACACGATTAAAACCCTGGAAACCACGCTTGATGTGCTTTTGGAGAAGGACGAGGGGAAGGCGCAAGCGGCGTGAGCTTGAGGCGCGTTGACGTTTGGCGAGTGACGTTGGTTTCGGCCTTTCCGTCTCGCGAGCAGTACTCTTCGTTCGCGATTTCTTTTTTGTACGGGCTTTCACACTGGCCGAGGGTAGCGGATGAAATTCTGAAAGTATACCCAACATCAACGCAATACCCGAAGAGACCCTGGAAGTGGGCTTTTAGATTGAATTGAGCGCATCGCGACGGAGCTCTCGCATTCGCCAGAGTTCCGCGACGTCCGAGTTTGGTGGATTGTAATACTGTACATAAACTCGAGAGCACACGTCACCCCGAGGGTATTCGCGACGCGCTCTGCCTGTTTCATTCCGTGAGTTTCTTCCAGTCCGGTAGGCCTACCTCTCAGAAGAGTCTCTAGTCTCTCCTGCAATTCGCGCAGTTCTTTTTGAGCTTGCCGTGAGGGCAGGGGGTGCACTCCGCGCAGTGGCGTTTCATTCTGCCGTGAGGGCAGGGGCTGCACTCCACGCAGTTGCTTTTCCGCTTGCCGTGGGGGCAGGGATTGCACTCCAAGCAGCTGTCTTTCCGCTTGCCGTGAAGACACCCATTGCACTCCACACACCTGTTTTTCACCTTGCCGTGGGGGCAGGGGTTGCACTCCGCGCAGTTGCTTTTCTCCTTCCCATGCGAGCACCGTTTATTCCCTCCCAACGCGTCTCGTGTCCCACGGTGCCGCGTCCGATTCCACGTCCAGCCGCGTCCAGCTATCGCATCGTCGTAACGGTTCACCACGCTCGTGTCGGTGACCTGGGAAGCGTCTTGTGTCGGTGACCTGTGAAGCGTCCGTCGGAGCGCTCGTGCACGACGTGTGATTCACGCGGGCACGATAACACCTGCGAAATTAAAGCAAAAATTCCTTCTGTGATTCTCGCGGCACCAACACCTCCGAAGCGTCGCGCCCTGCAGCATTGTCGCCCGCGTCTCCCACCGGTTCGCCGAGCTCACGCAGCTAACCAGGGCTGTGCGCACACAATTGTGGCGCGCCAAGTTAATACCCCGCCAACTCGTCCTCGACCGCACTCGGAAGCGTACACGGACCTCGAACGATCGATCCTCGTGTAGAAATCTACACGAGATGCCGTTCGCAGTCGCGGTGGGAAGCGGCATGGCTTTCCGGTCACACGTTTCTCCCGGTGCTACCCGCGTTTCTTTTTCACGCGCGTCGGGACGCGTCACGGTGAACGTGACGCGACAAAAAATCGTCACCGTCAACGCCGCGCACGCCACGGAAACGCGATGGACGGACCCACCGCCGGTGCCCAAGGTACGCGACACGGTCTTTGGGACTTTCCAAGAAAGCGGCAGCCGCCTGGAAAAAGGCGCGAAACGATGTGTTGGACTTTTTTCGAGAATGTTTTTGAGAATGTCCGTCCCGGAAACTCGGCTGACCAAAAACTCTTCCTCTGTTCACCCCTGAACCTAAACCTTAACCCGTAACCTTAACCCGTAACCCTTACCCGGACACGTATTAGGACGGCGTTGTTTCCTCCGAACCCGCGAAGACGAAAAAGAAGAGCGGATTCCCAAAATTCTTCTTGCTCGCCAAGTTCGCTTTGGCCGGGCCGCTTGTCATCGGCGCGTCCTTGCTCATGCCCGGCAAGGTGAACGCGGGTACAGATTCTTTGCTGAAGTACGGCGCCGCCAGCGTCGGCGGCGCCGTGGTGAGGTACGCGTTGCGCGTTTCCCAAATCCGGGGACACACTGTTTTATCTCTCAGCTGGTGACTGTTTGTCCATACATCGCGATATACAATACTGACACTTTGTTTTACCTGACGTCAGCGCGATGGTGATGAAGAAAACACCGCCGGCGCCCGTCGACGCGGCGACAGTTTTGGGAAAACAAACCAGTGAAACGCAAACGTTTTTAGTCATAGTGAAACGAGCCATCCCCATCGCGGTGGCGTTAACAGCCGCGATGGCGGTCTATCGCACCAAGGAGTTCTACGAAAAGGCCCTAGGGCAGTCTGCGCGGGCGCTGCACGGTTCGCTGTTAGAAACGAACGCTTTGCGGTTGGAGATGGACGCGTTGAGTTTGGCGATGCACGAAGCGCGGGCGGCGCTTGAACTCGCCACGAACGCCAAGAAAGAGTTGACCGGGAAGCTGTCTATGAGTTCCGCTGAGGTACGGTGCGAGCTGGATGCAAAACTTTTAAAGTTGGCGGTGCTTGAAACCGACCTTTCCTGCGCGCGACGCGAGCTGGGAGATTTAATCTCACAAAGCGCTTCGGAACAGAAACGAGCGAAGTTGGAATTGGAACAAACCGTCAAAATGTTGACGAGCGCGCACGAAGAAACCGTGGCTGAGCTTACCGAGCAGCACAAGGAGAAGGTCCGGGCGATGGAAACTTCCTCTGCGGAGATGGAAGCCGTGATTGGCGAGTTACGCGAGGAGCTGCGCGTCGCGATTGCGGCGGCGGAAACGGCAGTCTCAAAGAACGAACAGGAATCTCAATCAGCGCTCGAGACGGCGCGGAGTGAGTTGACAACCGCGATGGACGCGATGACGAACAAACTGCGCGAGGAATCACACAGTGAACTTGAAAACCTGAGGGCTCAGTACGAGAACGCCATGGGGAACCAGGAGAGGGCGCACGCCAAGACGGTTGCTGAGATGGCAGCGCGAATCGAGGAATTAACAAAAGCGCTGCAGACGATGGAGGGTAAGACCTCGGCGCTGCAGCGCTCGCTGAACCAGTCCATGGCGGACTCGGCGAGCCACGAGGACCGAGTACGACGACTTTCAGAGCTCGCCGCGTCAATCAAACGCCGCGATACGGAAAAGCAGGGAGCGCCGCCGCTCAAGAACAACCTCGTGGCGCGCCAGCAGGCGGACATTCCGGTGAAGTTTACGCTAACCATTGACCCTGGCGTGACACACGGCAAGCAAGTAGGTCTGGTCGGTACGTGGAACGACTGGAGCGTCGAGAACGTGGTTTTGTTCGACCAGAGCGGCGATGGCGTGTGGTCCGCCACTCAACCGATTCGCGCCGACGACATGTACGAGTACAAGTACGTCCTCGTGGATTTGGATAACAACGACGAAAACGACGTCCAGTGGCAGTTCGGGAACAACAAAGTCCTCGCCCTGCAGCTGGCGTTGCGGGAAGAGGTTGTTTTAGTTGAGGTCCGGGACAGCTGGAAACCGGATCCGAAAACGGCGCCGATCATTTTGCATTCGTCGAACGGAACCGTACGCGAGGTTGGCAGCACACAGCTTCTCCGAGAGTGCGTCGCCGAGCTACGAACGGAACACGCGCTGTTACTGGCAGGCGGGGTTTTAGTGAAAGTCGACGAACTCGGGCGGTTCACGGATCCCGACGGCGACGGCCCGATGACGAGCGCGGACGTGAGAAATTTGGCGAGCGCCTTTGGGGCGGACGGAAACGCCTCGGGTAGGGCGTTGACGCAGAACGACCTTGCGATTTCGGACAGGGAGATCGTCACGGGAGTCGTGGTGGAGAGCGTGTCGGAAAAAGCCGCGAAAAGAGGCCCGAGGTGAGGTAGCAAGTTTTCGCGCGGCCGCAAGCGGTGTATTTAATCCTGAAAGAAGGTAACTCTAAAGAAACACCCGTCTACTTCTTTTCAGTACCACCCGTCTTCCCAACTGCTTTACCTTTGGTTCATTTCGTGTTAGAAGGCGGTTTCTTCGGTACCTTACTCTTTTTACTTCTGCGCCGGGCGTCCCGGCGGCCGCCTTCCACCGCGGCGATCGCCGCGGCTAAAAAAAGCGCCCTTCCAAAAAGTGACGCCGCCATGCTAAAGTTCGCCCCCCGCGATGCTCCCGCCGCCGCCCCCCGCGAACGCCCCTCGGTGAGTCGCCCCCACGACCGCGGCGGTGCGTTTTTGCGCTGCGTCAAGGCACGCGTTGCGTCGTTCTGCGGCGAGAGCCTGGTCGTGGGAGGTCAGCAGTGATGGATTTGGAAATTATGAATAATAACTCGGGACCTTCCTTAAAAAAAAGGAGACGACGGGAGGAAGGAAAAAGTCTCAAAAAGAAAAAAAAAAGTGACGAAAAAAAACGCACCGCTTCGTTTCTTTTGGCGGATTGGCTCTGCTTCGCCTTGGCCAACAGCGCCGCGGCTTTGCTTCCTTTCGTGTTTCCTTTCAGGTCGTTGGTTTGAGGTTCAGGGAGAGTTGGTTTCGTGCCCGGTTCGATTCCGGGCGGGGGGGTTTCTTCGTTCGATTTCTTCGCCGATTCCGTAGCCGCGCGATCCTTGGCTCTCAGTTTCTTCGCCTTTTCCTTTTCTTTTTTGGAAAGGCTCGATGTTTTCATTCCCGGAATTCCCGACGCGTCCGTACCGGCACCGTCGTCGTCCAGCACCTCTTCGTTTAAAACACCATGCGCAAAGCTAAGCCCGCCAACCCTCGCCGATGCTTGTTCAGTGCGAGCTCGGGCTTCCTGTAACCTCAAACGCTGCGAAGCTGATAAAGAAGCGTCGGGAGGAGCGACGTCGTCGTTTTTGGCGGGTTCGCCGGGTTGTTTCAAACCAGTTTTTTCGTCTCCATCTGCGAAAGATTCAAAAACGTCGTAGTTCGCCAACGCCAGTTTCCCAACCACTCTGCGTGTTTCGTTGAACGTGGGCCGTTTCGTGGCGAACGGGACTCTTCGTAATCGCTGGTCTGATTTTTGTAACGCGGGGGAGTCATTCGCGAACAGCGTTTTCGTATCCGTCTTACTGGCGCTCACGAAAATCAAATTCGCGTTTTCCAAAATGTCTCGCCAGGTTTTGTTCGTCAGCGTTTCCTGGATTTCCTTTTCAAGCGCCAGCTCGTTCGCCCTCCGAATACTACTCCCGGCTGATTTAATAGTCTTCCCTCCCCCGTCCTTGCCGCTTTGCCGCCCCCCCGCTTTCGCCCGCACCACGTACCGGTGGAACGTCTTGTGCTCGATGGACGCGGCGGTTGGAACCAAGTTGAGGAGGTCGTTTTCGGCGAAAGATTCGGAGTGTTTACTCTTGTCTTTCCCGGAAACCTTTTCCTTCACTTCAACAAACCCACTCGGCACGAACGCCGCGCACGCGAAGTGCCCTCCTCTGGCGAGGATGATGACCCAGGGCTTCGTTGGGCGGTTTCTCAGGTCGGCGAAAGAATTCAAAGCCTTCGCGGTGTCCAGTACCTGATTTCCCCGGAAAAGCGAATCCGGACCTGCGGTTGTGAAATAAAAGTGTCAGTCGCGAGTGGCACCAAGTAGCCTGTATGGGCAAACAGTGCACTTGTGACGTATGTAACAGTTGCCAGTACTGGTAAATGTTACGGAACGTAGTGCACTCAAACAGTCACGAACGGGGCAGTAAACAGTGTTGCGATTTGGGAAATGCAACGCGTACCCGCCAAGCACCGCCACAGCGCGAACTTTGTCCCGTCGCCGCCGACGCAGACGACCTGCGCGCCTTCCCCGGCGCCGTGCTTCGCACTGAACGTGGTTCTCCCGACCTTGATTGAAAGGTTGTTTGTCGATTTGTCTGAAAGTTGTTTTTGTCCTTCATCGGTTTCGTCGTCATCGGAGTCGTCGTCTGAGTCGTCCGTCTCGCTCCCCGAGATGGAGCTTAAATCATCCCCACCCTCAATCATTTGAGTAAATTCGGATTCGGTCAAAGCCGCCTTGCCGCCCCGCGTTCGCCTCTTGTTGCACTTCCAGAAGTCACTGCCGTGGTGCTCGCGCATTTCTCGCGCGGACGTGAAACCCAGTTGCCGCCACGCGTCGACGCGCCCGACGCGAGGCAAACCCGCTGTGTCGGAAACGTCATGCTCGTCGATCGTTGGTTCGTCTGGTCCTTTACTCTCGCCATTACCGATTCTGCCCGACCCAGACAACTCTCCCTGGGCCCGGCCGGCCAGCACGCGCTCCACGGCCGAGGACGTCCAAAGCGTGCGCATCGCGGGCTTTCTGCGAGTCACGCCGCAAAACAGACGCCGCGGCAACGCGCCTTCGCGCGCGCGCGTGCGTGTGGGACTGGCCGTAGGGTTTCAGATCCGATGACGTCAAAAAGCGCGACGAACAGAACGACGACTTTTTCATTTCCATTTTCCGTCCGGGCATCAGTCGGTGACACGCACTCGACCGCGTGGTGGACGGTGCGTGATGACGGCTGTAGTCGTCGCCACCGCACACGCGTGCGTCCGAGGTTCTCGTCGAATCCCGCGGTCACAGACTCGGTGGAAACGACGCATCCTTTCGTGTCGCGCTGGGAAGAGTGATGAATTTTCTGCAGCAGTTGGCGTTTCCGAGAAAATCGAACTGCGTTTAGTGGCGCGCGTCCAAAATGCGCACGGCGGCGCCGTTCTAGCGCTCGCGTCCGTGGGTAACCCCGACCCAAACGACTCTGTGTTTCCCAACTTCGTAACAAGCTCAATCGACGGAACGGTCGCGACGTGGCACGTCGAGGAGGAGGTTGGCGATGAAAGCAAATCTTCAAAGCATGCTTTCGTTCGCGACGCGCAGTTCGGCGATGACGACGCGCCGTGGTGGTGCTTGGAAGTCGACGACGACTGGCTTTACTACGGAACCCACACCAGGAAGGTCCGGGCCCGAATCGCCGTGGACGCTGACTTGGAAAAACTTCCCGGCTCGATAAAAAACCACACCGGGTGGGTTCGCGCGATGGCCCGCGTCGGTAAGACGGCGAACGAAATTCTCGTAAACGACACGAGCGTCGGCGACGCCTGGCGGTTCTCCGCGGCGTGCGGAGTGGTGCGTGTGTGGCAAGACAGCTTTGAGTTCGACGAGGACGCAGAGGGTGAGGTTGATGACGAGGAAGACGATGATACCGACTCAGCGCTTGTCGACGTCGCGTCTGTTAAAATCTTCACTGGTGATATTCTGTGCTTGGCCGGCTTCGAGGTAAAAGACGACTCGTTTGACGAACCACCCAAACGGTACCTGTTCGCCGGGGTCACGGACGGCACCGTGCGGGGATGGCACGTCGAGGAAAACGTTTCTGGTAAGGAACAAACAGCGCCGGTGATGAGGGCGATTTCGCAGGCGGCGTCGGGTAGGGAAGAGTCTTACTCGGTCGACCTTTCTGGTGGACGAGTCACGGCGCTGCATTACGCGGGTGACGTTACACACGATTCACTTCGCGACAGTCACAACAACGCGGTGAAACACAAAGTCGTTGTCGGGTGCCGTGACGGAACCGTTGGTTTGGTTGACGCGCGCGACCTTTCCGTTTCCGGACGAGTCCTGGCGCACGCGGGGAACGGTACCGACGCTGCCGGCGTCGCCGCGTTGTGCGCGGGGCCGAACGGCGCGATCTGTTCCGTCGGGGTCGACGGACAGGTGAAGCTTTGGAGAACAGAGCAAGGCGAACACGAGTCCGACGATTTAAGGTTAGTGCGGTGCGGCGGCGTATCGCAGTCGGAAGAAACCGTTTCAGGTCGTTCGGCGTGCGCCGTTTCGAGAAACGGCGACGTCGTCGGCGTGTTAGTAGGCGACGAATCCGGAGGCGTGTCCCTGTACTGCGCGGCGGATACGGCGCAGTGATGAAACACCTCACGGTTGGATTCTTGTGGTGGACCGAGTGATACCGGGCGTAATTATGATATTACCAGTACTAATACTTTGGACGTCTATTTTCTTTCACAGAGTCTTCGCGTCCAACTCTTTCTTCGCCTTTTTCGCCGAAGCCGCCGCCGCCCTTCCCACGGTTTCGGAAAAAAAAACCATCCCCAGCACGGTGAGGTGCGGGATGAAATAAACCGAGCCCCACGCGTTCATGCACTGGTCGTACGTGACTAGCATGAACGCCCCACAAAGGTAGTTCAGCCCGACGGTGGTTAGGACCCAGAGGGGAAAGTCCAACGCCCACATCATTTTTTTCGGAACCGTCTTTTGGTCTTTTTGCCACCGGTACACCCCCTTGCTTCCGTGCACGAACACCGCGGAGCTCACGAAGAACAGCCAATAACCCGCGTACAAGCCGTGCCACACCCCCGAGACTATTTGCGTCAGGAGGAGTTGCGTGAATCCGGGTCGTTTGCCAGCCGGCGTACACCGATCGTACACGTAGTGCCGCAGCCACATGCCGGTTTTCACGTTCCAATTCTTCGGGATCTCCACGAAAGTAGCGGCTCTTTCAACGCCCATCGGCTTTACGTTCGTCGCGACGTCCCACTTTGGTTTCTTCGTGGTTTCGTCGTACCCTCCGAAACCCACCCCCGACGCGACGCAAGCGGCTTCCGCCCAGACCCAGCAGAAAAAATACTTACCGCGGCTGCCTTGGCCTAACACGTGCAGCTGCCAGAATTTCGTGAGCAGCGATTTTTCGTTCCACGAAGGCGACAGGTACGTGGTGTCGATGGTGTAGTACCGCATGACCACCAAGTGCACGACGCAGAACAGCGAGGAGTATAGCACGAGCCACGCGACTCGGGCGTACCTTCTTATCAAACCGGGAGGTGCTTTTTTCGACGCGTTGCTCACATCACTCGCCGCTCCCCAGTGGCCTTTTCTGTGCAGCCAGTCGTGGTACTCCCGGAACTCGATCGCGGGACCGACCACCAACGTGCACGGAAACAAAAGCCACCCCGCGTACTCCAGAAAGTCGGGCAGGGTTTCCACGGCTACCTTTTTTAGGTGCGGGTTTCTTTCTGATGGAGGTACGCGCCTATCCATAAATAAAACAAAGTGTCAGTCGGTCGTGATGTGTAGGAGTAAACAGTCAGGGCATCCGGTAATAACCGTCCCTTCGCAGGACACGTATGGGCAAACAGTCGTCTTCCGGATTTGGAGTTGGGAAAGCCACGCACCCACAGTCCATGTAGTTCAAACTACACGCAGTGACTTTCAGGGTAAGCACCATGAGCAGACCGGTGATGTCGATGTTACCCGCTTTCCAGGATTCGCCTGGGTGGGGACGGGAAAAGTCAGTCTTGTGGGTCTGGGTGTATGAGGGATTGGTATGCGCAAACAGTCGGGCGTACTCGGGCCGAACAGCGCAATTGGCGTACTCGCGCCTCCACTGCGCGTCTGCGCCGTGTTTGTAACAGCCGCGAGTACACCGTACACGTTTCCCGTGGTAAGTACATTACGGGTACTTAGTACTTCCTTTTAATGACGGGCCGTGTACTCGACCAGGCGCAGTGAGCAGTACCCCTCGAGGGGCATCAAACGTAGGTGTCAGGATTTGGGAAAGCAAAACAAGACGCACCCGACGCGGATGTGGCGTGCAGCGCTATTAGGTACCCGAAGCTCCCGAGAAACACGAGAACGCCGCAGTGTTTCCGGGTGACAAACATGGTAGCGTAGGACAACACGAGGAACACGAAGCACTGGTACGTGGACCTGCCGAAGGCGAAGTAGGACAGGAGAGTTCCCGTGATTAGGGAGTACAGGTTCCTCAAAAACGGAGTGGGCACACAGACGAACCCGAAACCCAACGGCAGTGAGGCGAACAACGCCAGGGTGAACAACACGGTTCCGGGGGGTAACCCGGTGACGCTGGCGAACGGCTTGACGATCGCGGCTTGCCAGCCCGGCATGGAGGCGTACAAGGCGTCGGACATCGCGTAGGCACCCGGCGACGATGGCGACCGCGTCTCGAACTCTGGCGCGGACGCTGGGTTTTACCGATCGCCATTTGGAAAACAAACCTGCCCTCTTCTGAACATCAGCAGATGTTAGTTAGCCTGCCGCGCGCCAGTGGCGCTAAAATCGGATCTGTTCATGATCCACCTGGCCAGGTACGAAGATGACGCATTTCGGGACGCGCCGGTGTGTCGTGACAACACGTCATGACGTCTCTCCCCTCCATCGTTTCCATGCGAGGCGTTGTCGTGCCTCGTATGGCGTCTCGCCGCACCACCCGAAACCAGCCAAGAGCTCCGCATATCACCACCGCCGCGGACAAGATGGCGCGCGACTCCATCGACCTGAGCAAACGCAAGATTGGGAAAGGCAGCGGCGCGGCCGTGAACGTCACGTTCCTGGGCGCGGGGGGGCAGTCCGTCGTGGTGCAGTGCCCCGAGGACCAGTACATTTTAGACGCCGCGATTGATGCGGGGCTGGAGTTGCCGTACACGTGTAGGGGCGGGATTTGCGGCGCGTGTGTGGCGCGGTGCGTGCAAGGGCCGGGCGGGGTGGACCACAGGGACATCTCGGACTTGGAGTTCACCTTGGACGAGGACGAACAAAAAGAAGGCCTCGCCTTGTTGTGCATGAGCTACCCGGTCGGGGATATTACCCTGGAAACACAAAGTGACTGGGGAATGAGGGTGGGGGAGTGGAAAGGCGCGACGGGGGAGATTTCGGGACGGGAACCCACGAAGCTGATGGACGGCGACTTGAAGGGTTTGTGAATATTTTATCCATCGAATGGAAGCATCTACAACTGCGGGGAGTCTCGCCTCATCACACAAGGTCATCGTATTCATACACATTACAATACACATTAGCCGGTCTGTAGACTTGATGCCTACCGCCCAGTATCGAAGAACCGTGATTTACAAATACGGATCCTCGTCGAGGTCCTCCAGCAGAAGAGTGGCTTGCGCGTCAATCTGCGTGGCTTGCAAATCCGAGGTTCGGTTCGACCCCTCACGGTCGTCGGCGTCGGCCACCGTAGTGTCCAACACGGAATCCCCGTCCTCCTGTTCCGCCGCGAGTAACTCTTGAGATACGCCGGTACCTTCCGGGCCGAACCCTGCGAACCCTGCAAATCCTGCGAACCCTTCCGAACCGTCTGATTGTCTCCCCGCCGAAACATCCGCCCAACGCGTTTCCTCCGCGCTCATCCCACTAGAGGCGCGGCGTTTCAGCGCCGCGTACCTGTGAATGTGTCCACGAAAAGTGTCAGTATTTCAGACCGCGTGTATTACGTAATTACGGGCGGACAATCGGCAAACGTAGGTGCCTGGATTTGGGAAAGCCCCAAAACGTACATGACCTGTCGCGCGCGCCGCAGCTCGTCCCTCGTGTCTTGGGAAACCGCGCCGGCGCGCGCGGGCAACCCGGGGCGGTGCAAACGCGAGTTTTCTTGAGGCAACCCGACGCCAACGCCCTGATGTGTTGAGGTGGAGGGTTGACTCAATGACACAGGATTCACTTGGTTTACGCCGTCCGTCTCGGTGTCGTCCTCACCCGTCGTCTTCCCGGAATCTGCTTTCCTCGCCATTGTTGCTTTCCGTGCAAGTCGCTCCCGCCGCTCAGCCCGACAATCGGAAAGCCAGTCCTCGATCATCCCCCGCAACGTTAGGTTGGGCACCACCCTCGATCGCTTCAGCCGCCTCTTCGTGCTCGGCTCGGTGTGCGTTTGCTCAAGCCACTGCATCAGCGCGTTCCGTTCGTAACTAATGCCCGCCGGCGTCACCGCGGGTTCTTGCGATACATAAAAGAAAGTGTCAGTCTTGACCTGGGAAAACAGTCGCGTCGGCGGGATTTGGGAAATGACCAAGGCCGTACCTCTGATTATGCAAAGCGTGATCGGGCACTTGAAGTGCGCGGGCGCTGGGGGCGTTTTGCCAGAAAAGTGTCAGTATTGTATGGTCAAGCAGGGAGGCGGATTTGGGAAACGCAACACGTACCTTTGGCGTCGTCCAGCCACTCCGGGATTTGAACCGGTGACGGCCAGTGGCAGGAATGCGACGACGACGCACTTCGCGGCGTGGCGTCATCAGTTCGTTGACTGGTCGGTCGGCTGGCGACGATGGGAACGCCGGTGGGACTGCGCGGAGGACCTGTTCCGTTCGTAACCTCCACTTCATCCGCCCCGAACGCCGCGTCGCCGTCGCCGTCGACGTCGACGCCGTCCCCGACCAAAGCCTCGTCTGTGTCCATCCCCAAGTTCGCGTCGAACCCGAAACCTCCTTCCAGGAGGTGAATTGGTTGCCACGAGTTGTCGTCGGAGCTCGCGAACCGGTCCGCGCCAGTGTACCCGATCGGTGCGAACCGGTTCGCGAAATCGTTCAACGTTTCTTCGTCCCGCTCCGACTCCACCCGGTTTTGCGCATCACGATCCCCCCGCGTTTGACCCGACTCCCTTCCCGTTTGTTGGTGGTGAACCTTCCAGGTTTGAAAATCGAACCACCGCTTCGACCCGCGGGTGTTCGCGGTGACGTACCAGGCGCGGTACACCAGCCTGAAAAGAGGTAAAAACAGGGCGCCGAGTAATAGGAAAACGTTGCGAATAATTTCTGCTAAACTTTTCGGGAAATAGCGCCACGTTGTGAGCGACAGCGCCGAACCCAACACCTCCAGCATCACCGCTCTTGCGATTCCGGGTGATACGCCGCGCGAGATCGTGTAACGGAACGCGGCGGAGTGGTAGAAGTCACCCAAACCGTGACGAAGCTCGTCCTTGAGTAACGCGGAACCGGTCAGCGGATATCGAGGCGCTCGATCCCGGGACCACCCTGATACGATAAAAAAGAAAGTGTCAGTCTCGTATGGGCAATCAGGGAGGCGGAATGTGGTGAATGGGAAAGGCCCTTACCTGTTTCCCGTTGTATATCGGCCAACCGCCGTAGGTCTCGTCGAATGCGACGCCGTCGCGCCCGTTTGGGGCACTCGCGCCACCGAGAAAACAACTCGAGTTGGCCTTGACACCACATCACCACGAGCGCGAACCCAAAGAGACACCCCAACAACCCTTTTGTTGAATCCACACCCCAGAGCTCGTGCGCTCGCAACGCGAAAATCGCGCCGGGGCATATTAGAAACAGGGTCAACGCGATTGTTTTGAGTCGCATTTCTTTTTTTTTCTTTTGAGGCGTTTCTTTCGCCGCTGGCGAATCGTCCTTGCTTGCATTTGTGTTTGCGTCTGCGTTTGACACCGCCACGAGTGATGCACCGCCGTCATCCTCCACAAACTCGACAACCCCCACGAAATTCGAAATCCACCCATCGCCGAACAAAAGGTCCCGCGCCAGACGAAGCCGGGGACAGTTGGTAAATCCCAAAACATCCGCCGCGCCAATCGGGTGGGTTTTGGTTGCGAGATTTGAACCCAACTCGTTCAACGTTCCGCGTTCGTCGTCGCCCAAAAGCGCGGTCCACGAGGTTGAGATGAACGATAAACAATAAACGACGCACGATTTCAACAACGATGACGCCAACGACGCGGCGCCATGCGTCGAGTTCCACCACGTATGAAGGAAGGCGGGAAGGTTAGCCGCGTCGATCGGTACATCTGCGTTTGCGCGTGGCGTCGCGTTTCGCGCCGGCGAACCCGCGTCGGCGTTTTTCGTACATCTCCGCTCGCGTTCCGACGAACCCTTGTTCGCCGACGTTTTCGTCACAGATTTGAACCCAAGGCCTGGGTAGGAAGCCACCACAGGTTTGGCACTACCGTCCGTGCGCATCCTTCCCCCACCCGTCCAATCCAGTGGGTGGTGCGGGGTCTGTGCCGACTCGGCGACCTTCGCGAGCGGAGTTTTCCGCAACGACGCAACACCGTTTAACTGCGACGATTCGGCACTGGGAACCACGTGCCCCGCGGTGACCAGCCACCCTACCCCGATGCCGAACAGTAACACCCAAATCGGACGAACCCCTCCCGGGTAGGAAGACACGTGTGTTGCGGCTGTTGCAGGAACCCCCCGGGCTGGTGTTAGGCGTGCCGTTGGATTTGGCGTTTGGGACGGGCGCTGCGCCCGCGCCTGCGCCCGCGCTGCAAACTGCCCCCGGAATGCAGTTCGAAGGGCTTGCGACCCTTCACCATCATACACTCGTGCATGCTCCGCCAGAATTGCCTCATTGCGAGCGGCGGCCATGACGTTTTCTCGTCGGCGACGCGCACGCGTGCACGCCCCACACGCCGTGTCAACGCCGACTCCGCGCGACACCGCTGTGATTTTTGACCTCGAGATTAGGGAAGCTGATGAGAACCGATGTGAAAACACTCCGATAAAAACTTTTTCTACCCATTCCCGCTCCACCACCCCCTAACTCTTCGCAAAAATCGTCGTCGCTTCGCCCCCGGTTCCTCCCAAGGCCGCGGTACGGGGACCATTTCCACGTCCTTTCCAACGCCCCCCAGGGCCTCCAGGGTTTTCTGTGAAAGGGAAACGCGTCAGTTATTCGCGAAAGAAGAATCTTAAAAACATCTGTGAGGAGAAAAGCGCTCACCTCGTTTTCCTCGTCAAGACTGAACGCCCGGTTCTTTGACCGCACCCTTTGGGTTTGCGGCATGGCGCGCATATCCGTCACGTCCGCCTTCGCGTCACGCACGTCGTTTCGGCCCTGGTTGGTTTGGTGTGTTTTTGAACAGGGTATGGGTGGGTTTGGAAGGGGGTTAGGGTCGGATGGTTCGGATCTCATTCTGATTCGATTGGTGATTCTTTCAACAATTGTCATCGACATCGTCATCTCCTCCAAACTCGCACCTGCAACAAAACGCTGATTCCGTACGACCCGCCCACCATGAACACGAAGAACGGTATCGCGTTTTGCGCGAAGTTCGCACCTCGTTTCGCGCGCATTGACATCGCTCACGCCGCGCGCGAACGCCGGGCAGAAGCGAAGTGAAATCTGAAACAGTGGGCACCCGATATTGAAAAGAAACTCATTTTGTATTTCGAGCATCTGGCATCGTTCGTGGGCTTCAAACCTCCGCGCGCGCGACGGCGCCGCTCTCCGCGGCGTCGAAGCGTGAACGCGGGGTCCGCGATGGACTCTTTGCTCGAGGTACGTGTGTTCCGAATGAAGGTGTTTCGCCCCAGTTCGGGTTCGAACCGTCAGGTCGTAACGGACGTCCACACGAGGGGTATGCGGACATCGTTCCGTCCGAGTGCCAACGAATTTAACCGACCGGCTTTGAGAGTCGCACCGAGCGCGGCGGTGCTTGCTACGCACGGCGGAAGGTTTGGTCACAGGGGCGACACCCCGACCTTCGGCCGAGCACTACGTAACACGTTTTGACCCCGAAACAACCCCGCTGACGTACCTCCCTCGTTCGCTCGTTTCAGGACACCTCCGTTTCCCTCGACCCTGTTGTTGTTTGGTTGCGGTCGAGATCTTCAGAAAACATACACGTTCCACACGACGTCCAAGCGGCGGGGTTTACGACGAGAGAATCCCTGGTGTCCTGTGTTTTGGAAAAAACACGAGCTGTGTGTGTTGCCGTTACCGACGCGAGCGCGTCTCATCAGGTAGTGGCGGACGAACAGGACACCTTTAACGCGTTTGACGCGAAGTCTCCGGCGGCTTCGGCGACGGCGACTACAAACGCATCGGCGTCTCCGTTTTCGAGGTGTACTCCGGATGATACGTCTGCGCACAAAACGTCCGTCCGTCGCGTCGCCATCCCTGATGTCGAGTGCCAATCTCAGTTTCCGTCGTTAGGGGGTGCGCGCAGGAAGCTCGACGCTGCGGTGTATGGGGGCGAAGATACGCCGGCGGCGAAGAAGCGCATTCAGCCGACGTCGGTTAACGCAAATCGCGAGACGCAAAGCACAACAGATTTGAAGTCAATTCGACCCCAAATGCAAAGCCGATCAGCGCAACCGCCGAGCGCCTCGACGAGTACCACTAAACGTACTCCTCGCAGGGTCACCGCAGTGCCGAACGCGCCGGCGTCCGCGCGGACCACCGTCGCCGCCCCTCCGTTACGAAAAGACGGGCCTAACCACCACCAATCAACCCCGGGAAGCGGTTCCACGAGAAAGCCCCCCGGTTTCTTCGAAAGCCCCGGTGGTAACACCGGGTCGGCTGATGCGTCGGACGTCTCTACGAACGCGTTCCCAGCGAGCGCGAACGACGCACTGGCGGAGACGGAGTACGAACAATCGCTCTTTCCGGATCCTGGAGTGGACGACGTTATCGGACTGTCAAACGAGGTCACAGTTCCTTTTTCCGTTGAGCTGACCCCACCGCAAACCCGGTTAGCCACGCTTCATGGCGCGTGCGTGCGGTCCGGGCTCATTCCCGAGCTCGTGCGCGAAATCGCGTGGCTAAGTGTCTTACTCGCGACGCCGATGGAAACGACGTGTCTTGGGGTCCACAGCGAGGACAAAACGCAAAACGCGACGAGTTTAGGTGACGAGGAAACTTCGCAACACACTTCTTCTGGGGATACCAAAAAGAACTTTTGTCAAATCACATCCGGCCCGACCGCGCGACGGTACGCCGCCTTCGTGATTCGCGCATCCGGAGCGGTTCCCCTTTCCGTGGGCGAGCGCCTTTTGTGCGGTAAGGGCCTTTCCCAATCACCACGCTCCGCCTTCGCGATTGCCCATACTCGTCCTGCGAAGGGACTGTTACGACCAGAAGGGACGGTTATTCCAATCCCTCATACTATGGAGTACAGTATACCGTTCCCAATCCCTCATACCAATCCCGGATATACACATGGCCGAAAGACTGACCCTTTTTACGTATCAGCCCTGTGTTCCTCCGCGTCCCTAAAGCGGTTCGCCCCGAAAACGCACGCCGAGTTGGCGTTTGAGTTGGGCGTTACGCGACGACGCGCTTTGTACGAGCAAAACGGGGGCGCATCAACCACGACCTTGATCGATTCCGGATTTGGTCCGGACGGTGGTAACCCGGAAGTTCGTTCGGTACAGGGAGGTCTGAGTGACATACTAAACGCGACTGGGCACGAACCGTCGCGCAGGGGCGGCGGCGGCGGCGGCGGCGGTACCGCGTTTGGCGCGAATGCGGCGAATTCGGAAAAGGCGTACCGCAACAGGGAGAAAGCACGAGACCTGCTCTACGCGCGGCTCCGGGTGCTCGCTAGTGATGGCGAGGGGGGGGGGGGGGGGGGGGGGGGGGGGGGGGGGGGGGGGTGTTTCGGGTGGTGACCAGTCTTCTTCGGTTGCGCACCGTACCGCGCGCGGTAACAGTCAGGGCGGTCGCGGGGGGCGGGGTGACGGTTCGTTCTCATCTGGACACGGCGAATCATCATCTTATAATTTTTCGTCACAGCAGTCACATCAATTACTGCAAACAGTGTCAATTGAAAATACGCGTTGGTTCGCGGAGTTGCTGGTGCAACGGCTGGTCCGAGCGGCGATCGCGGGGGAGGCGGAAGACGCGATCGCGGCGGTCGTGGCGCCGGGCCGGCTATCGAAACTTCACAAGCGAATCACGGGGGAAGGGAGTTTCGGTGGTACGGGTAACACTTCTTCCGGGACCTCCTCGGGTGGCGCGGGTACCGTTACCGCGAAAAACAGCATTCCTCGTCATGATTTGACCAACCACGACGCGAATCACCCTGGCAGCGGTCGCGGGCGCGGGCGAGGCGGGCGAGGCGGCCGCGGCGGCGGCACGACGTCTATTGGGTTCGACCGACCGTCCTCAGGCGACGGAAGAAATCACGAAGGAGGCCACGCGCATACCTCGTCAAGTGACGCCGCGTCTTCCTTCGCGTCCCTGTTCCCGCACGCGCAACGGCCGATCATTCGTCTGGTGGAACAGCTGGACTCGCACCGCCTGGCGCAGGCGCTTTTGCGGGCGTGCGTGAACGCGCTGCGCGCGCTGGACCCGAATGCGGCCCTTCCAGACTGTTTGCCCATACAGGGTGTGGATGACGAGGGAGGTGACACGGATGATGACGATGACGACGGCGAACCCTTGACTATATCCCTCGGCAACGTAGTTCCGTCGTCTGAGACGCGACGAACTCGACGGAAAAAAGGAACCTCGCGTAAAATATTCACGAACGAACAACTCGGCGGTGTTACCGATCGCGCCTTCGCGGCGACCTCGGTGGCTGGCTTGCTCGGTTTGTTGTGCTTCGGGAGCGGCGCGTCTAGCGCGGGCGCGGGCGCGAGTAGCGCCGCGGCGTCGGTGACTCTACCAGGCATCGATTGCGTTCGGTCGTTGCGTCTTAGCATCGCGAACGGGTGCTTGGTGCTCACGGTGCCTTGGGTGTTGGCGTTTTTGCGGTTTTTACCGTGGGACGCGGAGGCGGCCACGGCGAGGTGTCACCTTGAAACGCTTGAAATTCTTCGCGGCGTTTTCGCGAGTCCGTTTTTGTCCCCCGACGGCGCGTCCGGGTTTGGCACCGCGCAACTCGCGCTACGGTCGGTTCTTTCCGCAGGGCTGGCGGTGAAGGCGCCCACCACGCCGTCCGCGCGCGCCGCATTCACAAAGAACACCGGCGCGTCGATATCGCTGGGAGTCTCGCCGCCGCCGCTCGCGGCGCTCGCGCGACTTCCAAACACTTCCGTCAAATTTGACCAAGAAAACGACCCGTTACGCGAGTGGGGCAAAAACGCGCCCGGGTACGCACGGGGTACCGGTACCGCAACCGAAGAATCGGAACCAGGAATGAACGGCTCTTCGTCCACAGGGTTTGACTTCGTTGCAGTCGACGACGCGTCAAACCGGGTCGCCGCGCCCCCAGATTTTTCGCGAAACGCATTGGGCAATCGGTACCTGGAATGGGCGTGTCCCGCGATTGACGCCGCGGCGACCGCGCTGTTGCGAAACGCGGGTCGCGGGTTCCGGTCGGGCGGGTCTTTGCGAGTGAGTGGCGAATCGTTTCCCAAGGGAAACAGTTCGAGGGAAACGTTCTCTTTGGTGAACAGTTCTTTGCGTTCCGGGAAGGTTAAGGTGGAGCCTGAAATCGGGAAGGTTCCTCTGGACGCCCCAGGCCCTTCCGCGGAACCGACAACTCCGGTGACGAAAACAAACAGCGATCGCAACGCCGGCGACGCGCCGTCATCCACCTCCGTTTCGATTCGCCGAGTCGTCGCGTCGAGGGTTTTGGACCCGACCGTGGCGGTGTCGGGCGATACTACGGACACTACGGTTCACCCTACATCGGTTGCGGCGTTGACGGGTTCCACGGTATCGGTCGCTACCATAACGGGTGACACGGTGACCGTGACGAGACGGATTCAACCCACGACGACGAAACAAGACACCAAGCAGCGTTTAAACGTCGCGCGCGAAAAGAACACCAAACCCGCCCAAAACCCGCAAGCCACGCACCGCCAGCTCCAGCGGTTTTTCCTATTGTCCCGGCCTTCCATAAAACGAATAGTGGACTTCGTGGTGGACGCCGCCGCCGTCGCCGCGGCGGATAAGGAGGTACGTATTGGACCTTTCCCGAATCCCGCCGACTGTTTTATCTCTCAGCCTGTGACTGTTTGTCCATACATCGCCCAACACGGGACTGACACTTTTCGTTCACAATCGCAGTGTTTCGCCACCGCGTCGGCGGCGACGGCGAACGCGGTTGGTGCGGTGTTAACCGCCGCGACCGCCGCTGCAAAAACAGCACCGCCAAATACTTCCCCGGAGGACGCGTATACGCCTTCCCTAGAGCACGTCGTGGAGCGCGCGGCGATGGGCGCGGCGCGTGAGGCGCTGGGTGGTGCGGCGATTCGGGCGGGAAACGACGCGGCGGCGCGGGCGGTGGCGGCGGCGGCGGCGCTTTTAGACGCGCGCGATGATACCGGTTGGGATGACGGGCGGGTCGCCGGTGATGGGACCGATGCCACAACCACGACCGGTGTCACAACCACGACCGGTGTCACAACCACGACCGGTGTCACAACCACGACCGATGTCACAACCACGACCGATGTCACAACCATGACCGATGTCACCACCACGCCCTCAAATAACCAGCAACGTCAAAAACCCCTAACGCGCCTCGCCATCGCCTCCGCGGCTTGCGCCGCGGCGGGCGACTTCGCGCGCATCGCCGCCGCGGACCGGGTGCGGCGCGCGCTGCCGTTTGAAATTCACGCGCGGATTCAGGTACGTATTTCCCAATCACCACATTCCGCAGACTGATTGCCCATACGAGACTGACATTTATTTTTACAATCTCAGGGCGAAGCGCGGCGGCGGTTGAAAAACGCGTTGGCCGATGTTCGCGAAACGGCGAAGACGAGCGAGAGAGGTGTTTGCAATGCGTCGGTACTTGGCCCCCAGGGTGTGGAGGTTTTGCACGTATCGGTTTCGGTGGTGCCGGCATCTGTCGTCGTGTCTGTTGTTGACCATGAATCGTATGAGCAAACAGTCAGGGACGACGACCGCGCGTCGCCAATCGCGACCGCGTGTCGCGGAATTTTGGCGCGAGCCTCCGAAACGAACGAATCATCGAAATCCGACTCAGTGGAACGCCTGCGAGGTTTGATTGTTACTTTGACGGATGCGCTTTTGGTGGACACCGACGGCGCTTCGCACGAAGCCACGAGCTCGTTCCCGAACGATTTAACCGGCACTACGCACTGCTTGCTCGACGCGCTCGCGGCGGCGCTGTTCTCGGGCGGGCCCGAGAAAAACAAAAACGGACGCGCGAAGGACTATTCGGGCGCGACGAAAACTCTCTCTCGGGACGCGACGCTTTCGCTCGCCGCGGACGCGGCGGTGTTCGCGGTAGAGAGGGTTCAGGGTCTAAGGTTTATTGCAAACCCAAAACAACAAGACCACGACGCGTATGAGCAAACAGTCTGGGACGAGTTACTGAAGGCGTTCGTCGAAACGTTTTTAAACCCAAAGCGCTGGGCACGCGCTTTGGCGATGAACCCGCACTCGCCAAGAACGCGTTTGGCGTGCGAACGGTACTTGGTGGATTTCGTGCAACGGTTGAGTTCCGTTGGTTTGGTGGAAAATGAATCGATTGGTTTCGCGGAACACGAATCGTCAGTCGGTTTCACCGAACACGACACGCGCGTTTCAGTCAATGAGTTCCGGAAACTCTCCCTCGCGGCGGACGCGTTCACGAACTTCGCGCGAGAACTCGTCGGCGATACGACAATCGGTTGCGTTGGCCAATCGGTGGTGCTCAAGGCGGGCGCGGCGCTGCTTGACGAGAGCCTGAGATGCGATTTGATACGTAACGACTCCGGAAACGTGAACTCGGCGCTTTGTTGCGACGGCGACGGCGACGGCGACGGAACCGGCGAACCTTTTCCGGAAAGGGCTTCGACTTTGCCAAAAAAACAAAAACTGACGGAGAAACAAAAGGTGTCAACGTTAGCGCGTTTCCTGAAAACCGCGTGCGTTTCGCGTGGAGAGTGGAGGACCCTACGACGGGTGGAGAACGTGATGCGGCGGTGTGGGCTGGGGTGACCAACATGGTGTTGCGTTGTGAATGGGAATTTGTGTCGCTCGTCGGGTCAAAAAACGCGCCTGATGCCTTGACCTTTTTTTATTTTCGTGTTTCGTCCCTACCAGTACCCGAAGTTTCCCCAGCTTCACGAATCACATCTCGCGTGCGCCTCGGACGGAGCACGATGGCGTGCTTCAACATGTCGGGGCTGCACGCTGTGGCGCGGATACCCACGCGTGTCGTCTGTACCCCCCGGCGGCCGTTCCAAACCACGCGCGTTTCCCTAGACAACGCACGCTCACGCCAGCCCGCCGCGCTCGCCGGATTCGTCTCACGTCGTGTCAAACCGCACGCGCTTCGGCACACCGAGCAGTCCATCTGGATGGACCAAACACGAAGGCACGGGCGTGCCCTTGGCGACTCACGACGCCCAGGCGTTGGGCGATGACACCGAGCAACGACTCTATACCTGCGGAAGGCGAAGCTTTTCGCCAAGCATATGTTCCCCGCAGGTGCGTGCTTCCCTCGTACTCGCTTGTTTACGATTTCTCCTGCCAAAGCGGCGTGTGCTGACAAAATTCTGTTCGCTCTTCGACGCAAACTTAAAACACACAGTGAGTCTCCGAATGTCTATAAAGCCGAACGATGGATAAACATGGTGCGCACTCCGCATTGATGTGAGATGTCCAAGACCCATTCGCCTACAGCGTTCTCGTTTCCCGTCAACGGCGTGTAAAACTCGCCCTCGAACTTTCATTCCTCCGCAGGGCGTCGCGCTGGTCTGCTCCAAGTGCGAAACCACGGAGACGAGGCAGTGGTACGCCAACAGGGACGATGCGGGCAAACCGGTCTAAAAGGTTTGCTACAAACGACAGGTGCGTCACGCGCGTCGACCCCACGCGTCCGTATTTCCATAATCTTTGTATCATCACATCCTGACCCAATACCCGCGGTGCTCTTTTCCGCAGCTCGCTGCCAGCCGTGGCAAGTGCTCCGGTTGCGGTACGGATGGGGCAAATACAAGCAATTTGACTAGGTCAAAGCTCAAGAAGCACGCGTGGTACTGCGAGCCGTGTATCTACCGAGAGGTGCGTATTTCGGGGTTCTTCTTCTCTCTCTCTTTCTGCTCGGGCGACATTCGAAGGCATGATGACTTCCGTGACAAGCTGTTTCGTCTCAACTCTCGTCATTCGAGTTCCATATTCTTCGCAGGAGCTGGCCATCGAAACCGCCGCGGGGACGACGTGCGTGAAGTGCGGGACGGAAACAACCAGAAAGTGGCTCAACTGCAAAGATAAGCCCGGAACTAAAGTTTGTTAGCCTTGCTATCACAAGAACAGCTCCGAGAAAAAGAAGGCGGCGAGCGCAAACGAGAAGTGAGTCATCGCGAGGACGTTTTAAAACTTTCGAGCACTGCGAGTTTCACAACAACTCGGACCGCGCATCCTACCGTATCCCAACCTGTGACGCAGGAGCGTGAGTGGAGTACGTCACAAGTACACGCGAATATCTTTCCGTAAGCCGATGCGGTCGAGAATGCACGAACATCCCCGCGCGTGTTTTCCCGGACGTCATACGACATCCAGCGCGCGCAATCTGTCGTGTCATGCGAACATCCGAACGGTACCCCTCCCAGAAACGTCTACTTGATTGCGTAGACACGGGCGACACCGGTTACTTCCGTTTCTTCGCCTCCGCCTCCGCCTTTTTCCGCGCCGCCGCGCGTTTTTCGCGAAACGCGTTCTGGTTTTCCCGTTTCGCCGCCCTCGCGCCTGGGGCGTTGAACCCATCTTTCACGAAGTCGGCTTTTTTCTCCGGCCGGAACGCGTTTTTACCCGACCCGCACGGCGGGCACTTGTAGTCCTTGGGTAGGTCGTTGAAATCGGAACCCCGGTACACGTACCCGCAGTCGCGGCACACCATGGCCACCCCGACGGGCTGTTTCACGCCGCCGAAGTTGAAAAACGCGGAGGTTTGCACGGGACCGCCTGCCCGGCCGGTGGACCTGCCCGGAGTGCCACTCGTGTTGCAGGGTTTCAGGCCGGTAGCGCCGCCGAGGAACGCGACGCGCCCGAGCGCGGAGCCGGAGACGGCGAAGGCCATGGGTGCTTCGGGTGCGGCGCGATTCGACGAATGACGGCACGCGATGACCGAACAACAACACGTCGTCTTGTGGACGAGGTGATGCGAGCTCCAAGTGGCGCGCTCCACGAAACTTCCGCCAATCACGACCGAGACGTGACGTGACGTGGCGCGGCGTCGTCCTTCGAGAGATCGAAAAACGAAACGTGGAAAAGACGAAACAGCCCGTCATCGATTGCCCCGAACGACACTGGCATCACGCGCGCTTCCGTGACGTCTCCGCAGGTCACCCTTCTCCGCCCTTAGACGCGTCCTCGCCAAACCCGACCCGCAGTCGCGATGTCGTCCGCCGTGAGCTTTTCCGCGGTTTCCTGTGTTGGCAACGCGCGCGCTTTGCGTCAGAAGGATGACAAACGCGTCCGCGCGTCGACTTCTGACAAAACGAACGTCGCCACCAAGGCGTTCTGGAAAAAGGAACCCCCCGCGCCGCCGCCGCCACCGCCCCCCGAGCCCAAGGGATTCGCGAAACTGTTCCGCAAGAAGGCGCGCGAACAACCTACGCAGCAACGAGAAGTACGGGACGTGGAGTACGTGCCTCAGGAGACGATGACGGACGCGTACGCGCGGGTGCGAAAACAGGTACCTCTTGCGCGTTTCCCAAATCCCGACACGCGGTTTTTATCGCCCTTGGTCGAGTACGGTCAGACGGTCTAACAGTAACACGTATCAGTACTTGCGGCTGCTACAAATACGGCACACACGACACGCACTGGTACCGTCCGCGTTTTGTGGAGTACAGGTTGAAAGCCCGGTACCACGGGCGGAAGTACCCAATCCCGGATACACATCGTGAAGCGCGCGCGCGCGTACTCTCGGGACGGATGGGACTGACACAGTTCCGTGACACTCGCAGCGAGAAAAGACGAAAAAAAAGTACCAAGCCGAGGAGAAAGGTGGCGTGTCGCTGTTCGTGTTCAAAGCCCTCTCCGCGGTGAACTTCGAAGAGGACATCGTAGCAGACCGGGGTTTGTTAAGGGACGCGAAGCGCATAGCGAAAGGAGACAAAATGTCGAGGGAACAGTACAACGCGCTGCAGCGGAAAGTCGGAGGCACCAAGGTGCGTATTTAGTTTCCCAAATCCCGACGCGCGGTTCACCGCCCCCGCGTGACTTTTTACCGCCCGTGGACGGCGGTACTTTGGGTACCGTTTACCAGCACGAGCGATGGGTACGAAAGCATCACAAACGCACTGTTCGGCCCGGAAACCCCCGACCGTGGAGGCCCGATTACTCCGACTGAGCGCGCGTACCGATTCCGCATACGCGTCGCGAAGTACGCCCGCCTCGAGACTCGACGAGTTTGACGCTTTCTTTCCTTCGTCTCAGGGTGGCTTTTTCGGAGAGAACGTCTTCGCCAAGGGCGAGTACCTGGACAAAGGGTACGTGGAGCGCGCTGAGGAAGGTACGTATTGGGCGTTTCCCAAACCCCGAGAATGTTTGACCATACAATACTGACACTTTTCTTTAAAACTCCGAAGCGCCGACGGCGGTGGTGGGCGGCGGTTTCCTCGGCCTCGTGCTGGTCGGCGTGCTCGCCACCACCGCGTACGTCGTCGTGCAGGTGGGAAACGCGGGGGCGCTTTAAACGGGGGAGGATTTTTTGTTACAACAGGTCATGTCGCCACTCAAGTAGTAATACTCAAGTAGTACTCAAGTATGTCACATTACTCTCAAGCACTCCTCACCCGGACACTCGTTTCCCATCACGCCGCCGCGCCTCCTCCCGGGTCTCGCGTCGGCTTCGCCTCATCCGCGCTCGGCGTAAATGGAGGATTCGAAACGTAATGAGGGACTGGCGGAGCGTACGCCGCCGCCGGGTGGAACTCGCGCGCTTCGCTCATCGCGCGCGCGTACGTTTGCTCGTACTGCGCGCGCTGCGCCATTTGTACCTGCGCCATGTATTGCTCGTCGAAAGAGCTCATGTTTCCAGTCTGCATGTTTAGCGAGTTTCCGCCCGGCATACCACCCGGCGGCACCGGAGGCGCGGGTACCCACCCGCCGTTCTGGTTGATCCACCCGCCGCCCGGTGCGGGGTAGTACAGGGGAGGGGCGTATTCGGTGTTGTATTCGGCGCCGCTCATCCCCGGCATCCCCCCAATCCCCTGCAAACCCATCATCCCCATCCCCATCATCCCCGGGTACTGCATCCCCGGGAGTGAACCCAGCGCTCCCCACCCACCATTCAAATTGTGCTGTCCCGCAAGTTTCCCGTCCCGCGCGTTGGATCGAACCCAGGACACGCGCATCTTACACCCCGCCTTGCCGACCTTAACGCCGTTCAAGTTTGCGATGGCGTGCTCCGCGTTTGTTCGGCTCGAAAACTGTGTCAGGTAAAAACAAAGTGTCAATCTTGAGTGTACAAGTAGTTTGTATGGGCAAACAGTCTAGTTGTGATGTATGTAACAGTCGTGATAATCGGGACGATGGCGGGAGGCTCCTGATTTGGGAAAGCCCCAACACGTACCTGCACGAAACCGCACCCCTTGCCTTTCGGGATCTTGACGTACACTAAATGCCCGCACGGGTCGAACTTGTGGCGCAAATCGGTTTCGGTCACGCTGGGGTCGATACCGCCCACGAAAACCGTCGCCGCGACGTCGTTTTGCGCGTCGTCGGAACTCGAAACGAACCCAGGGTCGCCATCCGTCGCTCTTTGTGATTTTTCGAAGGGCGACACGTGACTGGTGTGGGTGTGCGTGTCGGGTGACCCGTCCAGCCGGCCGTAGGTACCGTTTGATACGGGCTGTGCAAGCCCGTGGACGTCAGTCTCGCCGATCGGCGCGCCTCCGCCTCCGTCGCGCTTCGCAACCGGTTTGCGCGGCACCGCCGGCGAGACGCGCATGGCCCTGTGAGTGGAAAAGAGAAGGGTCAGTGTTGAGCCCGTGGGTGTACTGTATGGACAAACAGTCGTGATTGTGATGTATGTAGTGAATAGTAAATAGTCACGCAGGGTCCGTAAACAGTCGGAGGGATTTGGGAAAGCCCGTGGCCACGCACCGCGATCCGCACTTCACGCCGTTCATCTCCACGAGCGACTTGTCCCGTTCCGCCGCGTTCCCGAACCGCACGAACCCGAACCCCTTGCTTCTTCCCGTTTGCGGGTCCGTCACCACCCGCGCGTTCCGCACGGAGGGATACCGCTCAGCGAACTTCTCCTGCAACGCGAAGTCGTTCACGTCGGGGGGGAGGTCGCCCACGAACAGGCTGTGTTCGCTTGATGCGTTGGACGCGTTGGATGCGTTGGATGCGTTGTTCGAACGCTCCGAAAGGTCACCATCCGCCCCGGAATCGTTAGCGCCAGTACCTGTGTCGCGACCACTTCCGTCCGTCGAGGTACTCCCGCCCGCGTTCGTTACCACGGGAGGGCTCCCTTCCGCGTTCGCCAACGCGTTCGTCCCTGCGGTTCCGTCGCTCGAGTCACTGCCTCCCTCTTGAGTCACCACAGTCCTGACCCCGCCGTCGCCCCCGCCAGCCTCGCCTCCACCAGAACCCCCCCGCCCAAACCCACCCGAATTCCGCGCCACCCCCACCCCGAAACTCGCCCAGTTCAAACGGAACCGCTGGCCGTTGGTGTGCGGCATGCGCTGCCCTGTGGTTGGTAAAAGCAAAAGGGTCAGTCTTCCCGTAAATTGTATGAGTAAACAGTCGTAGTAGTATTTTTTCGAGTCGGGAGGGGTTCAGCAATTTACGCGAGGCGGGGAAACGGGCTTGTTTTCGGGGGTGCGCCGTGTGTAGTGGTAAGACTGGCGTAAAGGAATGCACTTGCGGTAACGAGTACCGGTACTGGAAAGCGTTACGCACGCCATACGTGGCAGTAAACAGTCTTGGGATTTGGGAAAGGCAACGCGTACCGTTCATTTTCCGTAAAGCGGCGTCCGCGTTTTTGCGGTTCGCGAACTCGACGAACCCGTACCCCTCGGAATACCCGGTGTGTTTGTTCCTGATTATCTTCGCGCTCAGGACGTGGGGGGCTGATTTTGGTTGTTTTTGTGTTTGCAGTTGGTGTGTTGGAAGAGTCAATCAAGGCGGGGGTATGGAAGGTTAGTCTTATGGGTTAGTGGTGGTAATCGCGGGGAGTCTCGATCGTGTCGCGCGCCAATCGATTGCGAGATGAAAAAAGCGCCGCAAAAAGAAACGGTTTCTGCAGAATCGAAAATTCGCCCTCTGAAACCTGTGACGTCACGCACCGTGCGCGAAGCACGAAAACAGCCACTGCTCGGTGACCCAGTAGCCCTGTTTGATGGGTGGGGTGGGGTTGGTGTGGTGAGTTGGCGGTGCCTTTATCATCAGGACGGTGAGTTGTGCGGGGGCACGCCGGATCGCGGGGTGATTTGAACCACAAGAAGAGCGCCGGAAAGGGATACGCGCGTCCGGGGTGTGCAATCTGGAAAAGCGCGATTAGACGGCCATCGGCCACGTGCGAGATGATGAGATGTTGCGTCGTGCCGTCCGGGAGGCGTCGTGGCGCGTGAGAGACCCCGCGTGGGGCGTCACAGCAACAGCACGTACCAGGTCTCCGATCCACAGCGTGCAGACCTCCCCTTCCCCAGTCGTGGCGCCATCCGTGGACATCGCGTTTCCGGTGTCACGAACGGCCACGCACAAACAAGCGCTTGTCTAGGACTCGGAAGCGTCGACGTCAACCCAGGACGATGATTATCCACCGCAGGTCGACGGCACGACACAAACACACGCGGTGGCTTGCCCTGACACACCACTACCGGTCACCACCGATCCGTCTTCGTCGCACGAGTTCGCAAATACCACAACTCTCGCCTTTCCGCGCGCGCGTGTGTCTATGAAGACACGCACGCGACGTAAACGCGAAACGGCGACGTACCGAGCCTCGTCGACGGCACCCGTCAGTCAGGTTGTTATTTTAATTCAATAAAACGCGCTCGTGTTGACCGGGAGATTGACCCACGACACGTCGAGGTACGGCGACTTCATCGCACGTGTTGCCGAAGCTTACCGGTCAAGCGCGCAGATTGCCTCGACGGAAAAATGGCGACACGTGGCAGACGTCGTCCTGAATCCGACGCACACTTGTGCTCTCATTCATAAATGTTCCCGCCCACGCCCCTCCTTCTCATTGCCTCTCCCGCACATGGCACTCACCACTCGGACCCCCCGCCCAACTCGCGCCGGCGGGGGGTCATGCGGCGCCACGCGGTGCGTGTTGTTTCTCGGGTTTTTCCTGGTTTTCCTGTTCGTCAAGTGGCGGGACGAAAAGGCGGGCGGGCGAGGCGAGTTTGATTTTTCCGTACCAAAATCCATGGACGCCAAGGTCCGGCCGCATCTGCAAAAGGCGAACCTGGTGGGGTTCCTAAACGCGCACGCGAAGCACGACCCTGTTGTGGCTGCGAAACGGCTGGCGACACGGCGACACGGCGTGGGGTACGGGGTGTTGAAACGGGAAGGAGGGGTGTTGGACGAAGGAAGGAACGATGGAACACGGAAAAGGAACGGCGCGTTTCCAAACGCGTGGGACGAGACCGCTGATAAATCGAGCACCGGCACCGACTACTCCCTCGTCTCCACCGAAGTCAGCCCGCACCCGTATGACCTGGTGAACGTCCCTGGGAACCCTGAACCGCCGGCAGCGCCTCCTGGGCCGTTTTTGAACCACCACACGCGGTTCGCACCGGGGGCGGAACTGTTCCAGGCGAACGGCGACGAATGATGATGAGTGACGACGGAAACGAGTCCGTCGGGGTCACAGGGGGGTGGGCGAGTTACGGGCGTAGTAGGGAGTGTTAGGGAGTGTTATTAGGGGGAAGTAGGTGACGGGGATAGATGACATGTGATGGTATTATAGTATCGCGTGTTCACGTGTACCCGAAGGACTAGGACCCGTTGGACCAGGAAGACTAAGCCGGGTAAGACGAAGACCAGTAAGACCAAGACGGGTACCTCACATGCGGTAAATTAGTCGGACTCAAACTCCGTAACGCAACCAACCCCCAGGTGTTAATCCAGCTGTTCCAAGTCCCGGTACGCGACGTCCGATACGTGGCCTTGGTCGTTTACCATGTCGGCGTCCAGTTCATCGTCGGACAATTCTTTTTTCCGTTCCACCCCGATGGAAACGTCGTACTCCACCACGCGAGGCGGGCGTTGCGTGGGGAAAGCGAGCGCGTTAGACGAGTTGTTCGACGATGCGTCGCTCCCGCGCGTCGAACCCAGAACCGCATCGCCGCCCGTACCAAGCACCACCGCTTTGTTGTTGCATTCCCAAGCCTCCACCGGAGTCGCATGCGCTGCGTCGATTTCACCGCTCGCATTACCATCCGGCCCAACACGAACCAAGGGCATGCGCGCGATGCGTTTCTCGTTCAAGGCGCGGCGACCGCGCGAAGAGTTCTGTAACGCGTGTTTCGAACCTTGATCCGAACCTTGGTCAATCATCGCCGCATTTTCCGGCCCATCGATGTTCAAGAAGTCCACATCAAGCACATCACAAAGCCCTTGCAGCTCCGGGTACGTGACGTACCGCGGTTCGGTTGACGCGCCAATTTGCAGCCGGTCCATCTCGACGATACGTTTCGTGGCGTTTGGACAGGTCAAATCACCGACCGAAACGCCGCAGTCGATCCGGGCGTACTCATTCGCGATCTCAACCTCCAAAGCGTCCATCTCTTGTCGTTCCTTGTGCCGTCTTGAAACCTCTACGCGCCACCCGTGATGCTTACTCGTGGAAGTTGTGCTGTAGTCCTCGTACGTCACCTCCATGGCCATGGTGGATTGGTGGATTTGCGAGGTTTCTTTCGCGCGACCACCAGAACAAGGGAAGTTGGATGACTGAGATCGACGACCACGACAACGCGGACCGGGTCGACGAAGGGAACCGCGGCGATGTCGGCGTGCGCGTGCGAAGGTACGGTGGATACACGGTAGGTACCTGGTCGGAGGAAGAAAAAAAGAGTGGTCCGGGGAAACCGCGACACGACGCACGCGCGCGCGGTGGGTTGTGGCGCATCTCATCGGACGCCGCGCGACGTGACAGGCGTTTCTGGGACGAGGAGATCAAGAGGCGTTTTATTTTTTCATTTACGGAACGAAACGAAAACGCGAAAACGTCCGTCACCTCAAAGCCACGACTCCCTTTTCACTTTGACGACTCACTTCGAGGCGCGCGGCACGCGACGAATGACCGGGAGTTATGGAGAAGAAGCGGTGCTCGCACGGAAGGCAGAAACACCAGTGCAAGGACTGCAACCCGTGTCCCCACGGGAAGGTGAAACACAGGTGCGTGGAGTGCAGCTGCTGCCCGCACGGGAAACTGAAATACGACTGCAAGGCGTGCAACCCTTGCCCTCACGGGAAGCTGAAAAACAGCTGCGCGGACTGCACCCCCTGCCCTCACGGGAAGGCGAAACGCAACTGCACGAAGTGTAACCCCTGCCCTCACGGCAAGCATAAGAGCAACTGCGCGGCATGCAAAGCGGCACGCGCGGCTTCGCCGAGCTCGAAGTGGGTCAAGCGCGAGCCAGAGAGTTCGCCCGAAATCAAGCAAGAACCCGAGATCAAACAAGAGCCCGAGATCAAACAAGAGCCCGAGGTCAAGCAAGAGCCCGAGATCAAGCAAGAGCCGTTCACCATTCGCGGTTACTTCGGGTTTGACGACGGCCTGTGAAACGAGCGCGCCGACTCGTTACTCCGTTGATGCCTAAACGCCGCGTTTTCTAAAATAACAGATCAGGAGTCGCTTAAAAACAAACACCGCGGTGACTGGGATTACTTTATTGACGCAAAACGCAAAAACGCTCCGCAATAATTTCATTGACACGCGTCTAGTCCCGTCCTGACGTGCCCAACGCACCTGTGCGTTTCAAGCGCCGGCGTCAACACTTCCCGCACCACGTCCGGTTTCACGAGCGCCGCGGCGAGCACCGCGTTTAACACCCCGTCCCGCACCAGTTCGTTGCCGTCGTCCATGTGCACCGCGAACGGTTTCAGGAAGTACAACGCGTTCGTGGAGTCCCAGCCGTTTGGAGGGACGCAGCTTTCGAAAAACGTTTTCACGCACTTTGCGGTCGCGACCCTCACGTCGTCCCGGCTGTCGTCCATTCGCTTGGTGAGCTCGGGGTATACCAGTCGCAAGTTTTCGTCGCTTCCGATAAATAACCGAAAGTGTCAGTCGGCCGTATGGGAACACAGGAAGGCGGGATTTGGGAAAGGCCCAACACGTACCTTAGCTGCGTGCCAACCGTCGCGAGCACCCCTCTTAACGCGTAACACGCCGCGCGTCGCGTTTCCGGGTAGTAATCCTCCTCCATGGCGGAAAAGATTAGCGGAAGGAGGGATGCGGTTTCGTTTTTTATGACCGCAAACGCGGCGGCTCGCGAAATCGTCAACGAAGAGGTATCGGAAGTATCGCCTCCAGAAGTACTCTCAATGCTCGCCCTGAACATCGTGCCTAGACAAACAACGCCGGCGTACCTTCCGGAGGCTTCCGTGGCGCCCGCTTTCCACACCAGCGACGGTAGGACGCATTTTGTTATCAACGCGACCGCGCGAGAATCAGTACGCCCAATCAAAGCGGCGCCGCGATTTATTTTCACCGTTTTTTCACCGTCGCCGACGCCGCTTTGGCCGTCGTCCTCAAACGCCGCGTCCAAGGTGTTGAGCATGGCGACGCGTAGCGTGGTGTCGTTCTCTTGGTGCGACACTTTACAAAACACGTCGAGGACCGACTCGACAACGGATAACTCATCCGCAAACACGGAAACCGGCGCGTCCAGCACGAAGGCGCAAAACGCGCGTTGGGAAGGGTTCGGCGAGCGCCATTGTTTGCACTCGCTTTTCGCGCTTGACAAAGCTGAGATAAATAAAAGAAATTGTCAGTCTTGTATGGGCAAACAGTGTGCCTGTATTTCGTAAATACAATACGTACCTGCGCGCGCGTGTTTGGCGTACAGCTCGTCCACGGAACCAAACCCGCACGCGGTTGCTAAAGCGGTCATTGCGCGCGCGCTTGGCGATACGTGTTTCGGGGGAAGCGCGCCGGGGGCGGTGTTTTGTTGGTGACTAATTGCCCCGTGCCCGGTTCCGTCCCCGTCGCTTCCCGGCGACTCGTGCGCGCGCGATTGCAGAAGCACGCGGAACAAATTCGCAGAGGCTGAGGCTTTGCTTTCGTGACTAACCGCCCCTACCACGTTTGTTTCATCCAAAAGCGCCAGCGACTTCGCTGAGACTTTGATCAGGTTCACGCACGCGGCGAGGGTTTGCGCGCGAACGCCCGCGTGGTCACAGGTAAGGACGTTTTGGTGCGCAAGCGCTTTCGCGAGAGTTGCGGTGCTCTGCTTATCCATCGTGTGTTGGGACGCGCCTCGTATGAACGAGGCGAGAATCACCAGACTGGCGGCTCTTCGTGAATCGCCGGTTTTCATTCCGTCCGCCGTGATGGACTCCACGAGGAGTGGAATCCAGGAAGTTTTGGCGTCAACTGAGTACGCACCAATCACCTTCGCGCACAGAAGAACACGTCCGGCCGTGTCCTTGTCGTCATCCACCACGGTGTTTTCCAAGCACTGAATCAGTGCCGGTAACAACGGCGAGGCGCAAATTGCGTCTGAGATTGTGAACATAAAGTGTCAGTCCCGTATATCGCGATGTATGGACAACAGTCACCAGCTGAGAGATAAAACAGTCTTGGTTGGGAGTTGGGAAATGCAAATACGTACCTCGCGCGAAGATCGAAATCGTGGCGAGCAGCCGCGCGCCAACGTTTCGCCGGCCACTGGTCCACTCTCTTGTTTCGCAAATCGCGAGTGGGAGCAGGGTGGGGAGTAACGACCGTACTAGCCGCCGGGACGCGTTGCTCGGCAGTGGTGTGTGGCTTGTTGTCCGTCCTGAACTTTCGTCAATGTCAACAAAAGGATGCGGCAACAACAAAAGCGCTTCGTCGGCGATTGCGGATTCCGCGTCGTTGGCGTTTTCACACATCCATTTTTCGCCAAACCGTTTTCTTAGCGCCTCGTCGTTCGCCTTACCAACCGCCTCCACCAACAACAACGCGTTCACCGAGTTCGCCGGAACCTCGTCCGCCACGCCCGTGAGGAGCATCGGCAGGAGGTGTTTCGCGGTTGGCACAAGGCACTTGGCTTCCGTGGTGATTGTTGGGGTATCCACCGCGTCGGCGTCGACCATCGCGGCGTCGGTGGCGTTTTCGTTTTCGGTTTCGTTTCCGTGTCCGGTCGAAGTACTCGACGCGTCGTCATTCTTCCGCGCCATCCACCGCGCCAGCTCTTCGTGGAACGCCTTCCGCACGGAGACGGTCCGGTCGTGGCACATCGGGCGGATACCCGGTGTCAACAACTCGGCGATTTCGGAGGTGGTACAGAACGGCACGACGGAGGACACCGCCGACAAACACGAAACCCGCGCCGCGGAGTGCCGGTGCGTGGCGTCGGGAAGCACGGCCGCTAAAATTTTCCCGGCGTGAAGTTCGAGCGAGGACTTGTGGGTCTGTCCAGTGCTGTTTTTCCCGCCCACCGCTTTCACCAACAAATCCACCGCGCCGTGCACCTTTTTCTTTACTTCGTGGTACGAATCATTCACCGAGGTGCATAGAATGTTCACGAGCTCGTCGACGTACGGCGAACACGCGTCGCCCGCTAACGCGATTAGTTCGCCAACCAGCCCAACAATGGCGAGCCGAATCTCTTCGCTAGGTTCCTCCTCAGCGCTGGTGCCCGCTTTCATGACGAGCGCTGGGAGCAACGTTTTCAGAACCGGAGTTAAACGTGTCTTTGGGTTTGAGTCCGCATCATCACCAGCACTAACCCTTCCACAGTTTCGTACGTACAAAACAAGCACCCCGAGACAACTCTCCCTAACTTTTTCCACCGGATCATGGAGCCCTCTTGTGACTGATGGCACCACGGAAGAGGCGATCGCGTCAAGCAACACCGGTGAGGGCGGCGGTTTCGAACCGTCGCCGGTGAACAGTCTGGGTTTGTTGTTGATGCACGGTTTGTGTGTGTGCACAGCAGGGATGGGAAAGGGACGGTCAGTCAGCGATGGCGGCGTGGTACTCCGGTCCTGCGATCGCGAGCGGTACAACGACGACGAAAAGTCATAAAGTCAAACTTGCCATCGTTTTCACAGTAGATCGACCCATCACGTCGGGTCGGCGTACCTTTTCGTCAGAGCCTCGAACGCCCGTCGCCGGCAGTGTCGGTCGGTATCCGCGATGCCGTTTAAATCCCTCTGGATGCTCGCGAGGAACGCGACTTGGTCATCGCGGGTTGCGCCCATCGCGGGACGCGCGCGATGAGGTCTGGGAACTGTTTTCGAAAACGAGTTTCTGAAAATATTTTCAGAACGCAGATTTCCATATCCTGCGCCCTCGTCACCGGGCCTGCCACTTGTTCTCGGCGCGCGCGGTGTGTGGTGCGCGGGTGGGGTTCGGTGTCGTGTCACGTCGGCGTGCGACGTGCGAGTTCGCGAAACACCACGTTTGGGCGGTGGACGTGCTCGGTACGCGTGTTCGTGGCGAGTCAGACTCTGACGATGACGTCGTCTTCGGTCCCTTCGATGCAGTCCGACACCGCACAACACGACGAAGCCCTCGCGTGTTTCCTACCCCCAGCGGGCCCCTTGAGGGGCGCCGTGTTCGAGGGTATGGATGACACCACCCTGGATGACGAAACGTGGCTCGCCAGGGCGGTCGCGGCGGCTGCGGCACAAGGGTTGGTGCGAGATCCGGAGGACGTGTCTTTGCGTCTGGGCGCGGTGGATCTGGTTGACGCGGCGGCGGAGACAACCGATGCAGATGCGATGAGTGTCAGTGACGACACGGCGACCGTAACAGGACATGGACAGGGTAACCCTTCTTCGGTGGGTAAACACCCTGTTACCAAAAAAAATCACCGAGAAGAACCGGTCCCGCGACCCGTGAAAGGGTGGACGTGCTGGTCCGGAAACAAAACGCTCCTTGTGGATAACTACGACTCGTACACGTTCAACTTGTTTCACTTGATTTGCGCTGTGGAGGGTGGTGTGCCTCCGGTGGTCATACGGAACGACGACTATACCTGGAGTGACCTCGAGTTGAGTTTCAAAACAAGGCACTTCACACGAGTGGTGCTGTCGCCCGGCCCCGGGAATCCCGCGGTGGACAAAGACGTGGGGGTGATGAATGACATTTTGAAAAACGCGACCAACACGCCCATTCTCGGCGTGTGTCTCGGCCACCAAGCCCTCGCCCTCGTACACGGCGTGGACGTCGTACGCGCGCACGTCCCGACGCACGGAAGGGTCAGCGTGATGACACACGATGGGGGGGGGGGGGGGGGGGCTGTTCAACGGGATTCCGGAAAGGTTCACGCAAACCAGGTACCACTCGCTGACGGTGTGTCCCGCGTCGCTGAAAAAAAGCGACCGGTTGATCGCCACGGCGTGGACCGCTTCCACTAATGAAGAGTTAACAACTGGTAAGTATTTTTTGATTTCCCAGAACCCAACACTGTTTGCCCATACAAGACTGATACTTTTCTTTTTTCCAAAGGTAAGCACGGCAATGTCAGTACTGATGCGTCACCCACCGGTACGGATGCCGGTGTTAGTTTTGACGGGCTGACTCCCAATCAGTGGGTCAGCGAAGAGGACATCGCGAACGAGCGCGGCGGCGGCGCGGTGATGGCAATTAAGCACAAAACCCGACCGCACGTGGGCGTGCAGTTCCACCCCGAGAGCATTTGCTCGACGCCGCACGGGGAGACGATGTACGCGAATTTCGTGAAACTCGCGAACGATTGGTGGGCTGGTTTCGATTTGAAAAATCCGGCACGGGTAGTGGGAGTTGACGCAGCGCCAGTGGCCGCGGTTTTGGTTCCCCTAGGCGTGGACCCCGCGGAGAGTGGGACGGGGACGCGGAAAAGCGAAAGTTCCCACGATGAGATCCACCGAAAAAACTCTTCGCGGAAACAGGAAAAGGACGCGCCCAAACCCACCGACGACTCCGGACCCACCAAACTTTTATGGATGAAGCTCCCCGGTGTTTTGAAAAACACCCCGGGCGGCGCGGAGACGATTTTTTGGCGAACCGTGGTGAATCAGGAGGCGTTGCGTTTGGTTATGACGTGCGGGGGAAACAATGAGACAACCGAGGACGAGTTACTAACCGGTACCTCCGAAACGGACGCGGGTGGTACCTGCGAGACTGACTTCGCGTGCAAAACAAAAAAGAAAAATGGGTGGAAATACGCCGCGACGGAAGCGTCGAGGGATACGTTTTGGCTGGACAGTGCCACGGCGAGTGCGGCGAGTGTTGACTCGGGAGGGAAGTGCTCCCGGTCCCGGTTCTCGTTCATGGGAGGCGTGGGTGGTGGGCTTTGGAGACGGGTTTTGTTCGACGTTACGGACGAGGAGGGAGGAGTACTGCGGGTCACTACGCGCGACGGCGACACTCGCGTTTCCGAAAACGTGCAAATAACAAAGTGGCTGGATGGAACTTTGCGTAAACGAAAGTGCGGGTCGTACTCGCGGGTGCGTTCCTGGGCGGAAAACGCATCAAGACGCGCGGAAGAAGAACAGGTGCTCGCAGGGGAGGTACTAATTCAGTCAGAAACACGCGGCTGCGAATCTCCCCGCGAACCGAACGAACCGCCTCCGTTCGATTTCCACGGCGGTTTTGTCGGTTATTTGGGGTACGAAATCAGGGGGGAGTGCGGTTCGGGGTTGGACTGGTCAACCAGGAAAAAGGCTGGTGTGTTTGATCCGTCGTTGACTTCCACGAATTCAAATCCCGGTAGTCCCAGCGCGCCAACCCCCGACGCGGCGTTCTTCGTGACCGACCGGCTGGTGGTGTGCGACCACACAACCGGCGACGTGTTCATCGCCGCGCTCGCGCCGGACGTCGCCGCCGAGCTGGGGAGTTTCGTGTCAAACCTGACGTCCAACGAAAACAGAAACGGCTTGAGCGCCGCGGCGGGTGAAGCCGCGAAAGGGGTTTTGCGCGTCGCCATCGACGACGCGGAACACGAATCCCGGGTGTGGCTGGCGCAGACGGAACGCGCGGTGCTCGGGTGCGCCAGTGGAGGCGTTTCAGAAGGCGTTACGGATGGCGTTACGAAAGGAAACACGCCCGATGGCGTTACGTCGACGCAACCTTCGTGTTCCGCGGGCGCCCCGGTTGGGTTCACGCAAGCGATGCGTCGCGCGTCGCGGCTTGCGTCGGAAGAAACACAAAATGCATCAACCGATTTGTCCGGACAGTGGCGCGACGCTGGGTTCGTTCCCCGCCGCGACCGCGACGCGTACGTCGCGGATATCATAAAATCGCAAAACGCAATCGCCAAAGGCGAAACCTACGAAGTGTGCTTGACGAACCAGCTTCACCGGAAAGGGACGACGGCGGGCGATTCTGATTCATCTTCTCCAAAAAGCACCAACCTCGGCGATTACTCTGACTGTTTGCCCATACGAAAGGGCGCCCCCGACCCCGCCACGCTGTACGCGGTGCTGCGGTGCGTGTTGCGCGCTTCCCAAATCCGGGGACACACGGTTTGCCGATTGCCCGCCCGTAATTACGTAGTTACTACATACATCACAACTAGACTGTTTTATCTCTCAGCTGGTGACCGTTCAGACCGATTACCTTAACTATTGTCCATACATCGTCCAATGTATCGCGATATACATGGCACTTGGTGCCACTCGGGACTGACACTGTTTTTTTCAATCGCAAGACAAACGAACCCGGCGCCGTACGGCGCGTTTCTGAACTTCGGCGGCTGCGGCGTCGACGGTGGTTCGAGAAAAGGCATTTCGAAGTCGTTACGCACAGAAGAAATATGCGTTGCGAAGGCGTTACGCACTACAGAAACAAGTACAGATATCCCGGGTGCTCGCGTTTTTTTGTTTGACGACGGCTCTTTTTCACGCGAAACCGGTTTTTCCTTCGCGAACGACGTCGTCGCGATTTGCTGCAGTTCGCCCGAGCGGTTTTTGCGGCTCACCGAGGACCGCGGGGATAGTGGTACGGGGTCAGAAGTAAAACAGGAGGATAGTACCGATGGAAGCACTGCTGCTACTGCCGGTCAAACCACTGAAAATGTCGATCAAGCCAATACTGATACTACCAATCAAGCTCACGTTGAAACCAGCAAACCGACGTTCACCCTGGAAGCCAAGCCCATAAAAGGCACGGCGCCGCGGCGGTTTCCGCTGGGGGGCGCCGCGGACAAAAAATCCGCGAGCGATTTGGCCAACCGGGTCAAGGACAGAGCCGAGAACCTGATGATCGTCGATTTACTACGCAACGACCTTTCACGCGTGTGCGTGCCTGGTTCCGTGACCGTACCCAGCTTGATGAAAATCGAAACCTACGCCACTGTTCACCAGCTGGTCAGTACGGTGAGAGGGACAAAAAAAGCAGACGTGAGTTCGGTGAAAAGCGCAATCGCCGCGTTTCCCCCTGGGTCCATGACGGGCGCGCCGAAAATACGCACATGCGAGATAATCGACGGGCTGGAAACCGGCCCGCGGGGTGTTTACTCCGGGTGTTTAGGGTACTTTTCGCAGACTGGAAACACGTTCGATTTAAACGTCGTGATTCGAACCTGCGTGGTTCGACCTGGCACTGATGAGTGTTGGATCGGGTGCGGCGGCGCGATCACCGGGCTTTCGGACGCGCGCGAGGAGTGGGACGAAATCTGTTTGAAAGCCAAAGCCGTGGTCGCCGCGGTGCGCGCGGTGGATGAGAGTTACCAGGCGGCGTGAGTAGTGAGTAGTGGGCAAGACTGACAATTCATTCAGGATTTTTATTGCCCTTGCTGTATTTTAAGGTCGTCATGTTTTTTTCTCTCCAGCCACGACGCACAACCTCTACGCACGCGCCACCCGGTCCGTGATGGTATCCGACGCCACGTTCGGTGCGGAAGCGAAATCGCGAGCGCCGCAACGCTAACGCGGGCGAGGCCATCCCCGGCCTGCTCAACGACATCTTTGTAACTCACATTCTCAAATATGAGCATTTCGACGACCCCGCCGATCTCGCACAGCTCCCAGCGGTGAGCCGTGTGATGCGCGACGCGGTGGCGGCGACGGGGCTTCGGTTTGAGGAGCTTGGTGAAATGCGTGCCATGGACCTTGGATGTTTAAGCGCGGTGCAGCGCCTGGAACGGGGAGGTCGCCTGTCGCGTCGAGAATACCTTGGTTACGCAGCGGCGAGGGGTGGACTTCTCGAGAAGTTGCAGGTGCTGCGCGCGCGGACGGCACGCCGTGGGACAGGTCGACGTGCGCGGCGGCGGCGAGGGGCGGGCACCTCGATGCGCTGCAGTGGGCGCGCGCGAATGGGTGCCCGTGAGACAAGTGGACGTGCTCGGGGGCGGCGGAGGGCGGGCACCTCGAGGTGCTGCAGTGGGCACGGGCGAACGGCTGCCCGTGGGACCAGTACACGTGCGCTTGTGCGGCGCAGGGCGGGCACCTCGAGGTGCTGCAGTGGGCGCGCGCAAACGGCTGCCCGTGGGATGAAGAGACGTGTACGTATGCGGCGATGGGCGGGCATCTCGAGATGCTGCAGTGGGCGCGCGCGAACGGCGCGCCGTGGGACCGGAACACGCGCGATATCGCGCGCGAGTCCGTTTTGGCGGTGGCGAACGGCGTGTTGGAGTGGGCGTTGGCGAACGGCGTGCCTTAGCGTTGAGACACTATGTACACTGCCTATGAACTATATAAAAGCATCATACTAAAGGTAGGGTAAGTAAGAACTACCTCACTAAAGGCGACTCCTACGTAGTCGCGCGACTAGTTTCGCGTTTTTTATATCGGCAATTTTCGCCACCCCGCAAAGCGCCATCGCTGTTGTCAGTTCCTCTTTCAAAATGTCCAAAACTTTTCCCACCCCGTGTTCGCCGCCACAGGCTAACCCCCAAACTAACGGTCTTCCAACCGCGACTAAATCCGCCCCTAACGCCAAAGCTTTCACGACGTCGGCGCCTCGGCGAACGCCGCCGTCGAAGATGATTGGAATTCTTTTTTGCTTTTTTTTGGAGAACAGTTTCGTTTGTAATAAATCCCGCGTTCCTTCCTCGACGCCTCGCACCACCCCTGGCAACGCCCGCAAAGTCGCAGGCGCACCGTCCAGTTGCCTGCCGCCGTGGTTGCTGACCCAAACGCCGTGTACGCCGTGTTTCACCGCGAGCTTGGCGTCGTCTTTTCGTACGATTCCTTTTACGATGATCGGTTTGTTCGTAACGGTTTTAATCCACTTTATGAAATCCCACGTCAATGAAGTGTCCCGTCCGCCGACGCGCTTCGCAATGGAAGCTTGCGTGCTAGTGGTGCTAGTGGTGCCCGTACCAGTGGTACTAGTGGTAGTACGTCGTCTTGATTGTGTTTCAGTCCCCGGTTCAGATCCTGCTCCGGTATTTTTTTTAGTCCCTGTGACCACCACGTTCTCCAACCTCAACTCTTTCCTCAACGCGAACTTGTTCCGAACATCACGCTCGCGCCGTCCCAACACGGGCGCGTCCACCGTCACGACGAACGCGGCGCACCCGCATTTTTCCGCGCGCTTTACTAAACCCTCGGTTTCTTGTCTATCACTGAAGATGTACAGCTGGAACCACATGTTCGGTGGCGGGTTCCGTGCCTTTGGTGATTTTTGCTCGTATTTGACATCGTCTCCATCAGAAGTATGACCTCGGTCTCCATCATCACGCTGAATACCTTCACTCATCCATCTGCCGATCCCCTCCTCTCGCACCGACGAAAGTTTCTCGATGCTCGTCGTGGCTTGCTGCGACGCGCAGTACAGGACGCCTTTTTTCCCACACGCTATCGCGGCCGCGGGCTCGCCCTCAGGGTGCGCTATTTTCAGCATCGCCACGGGGGCGGCGATGATTGGTACGCCGAGACACGGCAGGCCGAGCTCGGGGAGGGAAACCGCGGTATCGACAGTGGACACATCCCGCAAAACGCGCGGCCACAGCGTCAGGTCCCTAAACGCGGCCGCGTTCGCGCGTAACGTCCCCTCCGTCTCCGCCCCCCCCGCGAAGTAGTCGAAATCGTGTTGCGCCATCGAGGCAGCAGCGGCGATTTCGAAATCGTCCACGCAAACCAGACTCCCGAGGTCCACGGCACCGAGACGGGATGCCATCTTGACTCGCCTGCGTGGTGGTGAAGTGCCCGTTCTCGGAAAAGGCGGAACAAAAATGATGAGGAGAGGCTCAGCCGAGTTTGAAGACGTTGGCGCGAACGATCGCGCCTTCCGGTCCCCACAACGTGACGCGCCGGTCCGTCCCGGAACGTCGGAAGTATTCACTCTGGTCGCGCGCCCCACGTCCTACGCACACCACCCCCAAAATGGTCGCGGTCACCGCGGGGGAGAAGTTGTTTTGGATCCTCGCGTACAGCGCGTGCAGCAGCAGCATGCTCGTGATCAACAAACTCGCGGTGCAGGAGGTACGTCTTGTATTTCCCAAATCCCAACACTGTTTGCCCATACACGACTGACACTTTTCCGTCATAACAGCTGCCACTGCCCACGGTGGTGAGCGGCGCGCAGCTCGCCGTTTCCGCGTTGGTCGTGCTGGTGCTAAAGCTGATCTGGCCGACCACCATGGGGGCGATGGACCGGACGAAGGTGTTGCCGTTCGCGCTGTACACCGCGATGTTCGCGGGCGGGCTTTACGCGAACATGAAGGCGCTCATGTTGACCAACGTGGGCGCGGTGATCGCGGCGAGGAGTTGTTTGCCTGTTATAGTTTGTTTGATCGAATGGGCGTTCATGGGAAGAGCTTTACCTGGCGCGCGGAGCACGGTTTCATTAGCGGGAGTCGTGCTATTCGCGGGCGTATACATCAGGCACGACAGCGGCGTGATGGTGGACGGAGCGAGCGGTTACGTATGGCTCTTAGTCTGGTGGGTTTTACTGGCGCTGCAGATGACTTATGGTAAATGGATGACGGAGAAAATAGAAATGACGCAGTGGGAACGCGTGTTTTACACGAACGCGTTCGCGCTGCCGCCGACTTTTCTTTTGTTTTTCGTGACTGGCGAGAATGCCGAGGTCAACGATGTGTTCCTTGGTGACAACGCCTTGCTTTGGCTCATAGCTTCTTGTGTCATGGGAGTGGGGATTTCGTACTCCGGGTGGCGCACGCGATCGGTGATCACGGCGACGACGTTCACGTTAGTAGGCGTGCTGAATAAGATGGCCACGATAGCCTTCACCGTGATCGTCTGGCCCGCGGACGCGTCCTTGGCATCAATCGCCGCGCTTGTTTGCTGCATCCTGTTCGGCCTGCTGTATCAGGACGCGCCGAAGCGGAAAGAGTTTTCCACCGGGCGCTCGGCGAGCAAAGCGGGGGTGAGCATCGCGTAGTGGGAAGGAAAGGAGGTTTTTAAGAAACGATTATTTATTATTCGAGTGTCGAGTGCCAAAAACAAAAGCAGTTCAAAGACTAAATGCGCATACGATTGACTCACCAAACGCAGACACTCGCTTGATTCATCACAACCAACCTATGTACTTGTTGACGGCGCTCTCGTACGCGCACGGCGCGTTCGGTTCGGCAGTCAGTCTGCCCATCGCACGAGTCGAATCGACCTCATCGTTCCAGTCGCATCGTTCCAATCTACTGTTCCTCCCCACCATCCTTCCCCGGCGCGTCGTCCGCCATGTCGGAGGTCCACAAGGTGAGGTTGTCCCTCAGGAGCTGCATGATCAACGTGCTGTCCTTGTACGACTCCTCGCCCAAGGTATCAAGCTCCGCGATGGCTTCGTCGAACGCCTTTTTGGCCATGTCGCACGCTCGCTCCGGGGCGTTGAGGATTTCGTAGTAAAACACGGAAAAGTTCAGAGCGAGGCCCAGACGAATCGGGTGTGTCGGCGCCAGCTCGTTGCTCGCGATGTTCTCCGCTTCCTTGTAAGCAAGCAACGTCTCCTCAGCTGCGTTTTTTCGAGCCTCGCCGTTCTTGAACTCCGCCAAGTACCGGAAGTAGTCGCCTTTCATCTTTTTGTAGAAAACCTTGGACTCGCCCGCGGCAGCGCCTTCTTCTAAGTGGTCCTTCAGCAGTTTCAAAACGCGCTCGCAAACGTCGCTCAGCTCCTTCTCCACACCAAGTTTGTACCCGCGAATCAGCTTCACGGTGTCGCTTTCGGTGCCGTACTTGGATTCCTCTTTCGATTCGATCGAGCTGACGATGCGCCACGACGCGCGTCGCGCGCCGATGACGTTTTTGTACGCCACGGAGAGCAAATTGCGCTCCTCCACGCCCAGCTCGTCGCTCGGGCTCCCGGAACTCACCTCCGCGACTTTGCTCATGTACTCCATCATCTCGTCGTACCTGGTGTGGGTAGGGTTTGTATGGTTAGTGGGTGTTACGACACGGTTAGGGTTTGGATTCAGGGTAGGGTTAGGGTTCGTGGTCCCCGGAAGGAGAAGGGCGCCGGGCCTCGAGTGCGTCTCGAAACCGTAAAAAAAGTGCCAAAACAATCCTCCAGACTGGCCATTAGCTTGCGTGGACGAAAACGTGCGGTGTTGACCGTGTGCGACGAACGAACGATCGGAGGGGCATGTGTGTTGTTCCCACGCGTCCCGGTCCCGGGCGCGATGTCGGGCGGGGCGTGCCGCGTGTGCGTTGCGATTGCGACGGCACGAGTGTCGAGAACACGACGTTTCCGGACGCGAAAGGCGCGTCGCGCCCGCGGCCAGCCCCGGGGGCGTGCGCCCGCGGTCGGTCGGCGTGCGAGTGGCCGATGGATCGATGGTGATGTTGAGCACCCCGTTTGGCCATCTGCAGTTCGAGATCGCGCCAACACACACGCCGGCGACGTGCGTGTACGGAGCCCCCGATTGTTTTTTTCTTCGTGACACTGGATACACGTATGACGCGTGTCACGCACACGCAACCGCAGCACCCGAAACACAACAGATCGACCGGAAACAGGCACCAGCCGCGTGCTCTTTTCGCCTCCCACAGGCGAGACACAATGCGAACGCTCGCGCAAAAAAGCAAAGCCGAAATGGAAACTCGTGTGTGTGATGTGCCCGGCCGTACCTCTCCGCTTGCTCCGCGAGCTTGGCTTTGTACACAAGCTCGGCCCTGGACAGGCCGGCGAGGTCCTCGGCGGTGGTCATCAGGCTCATGGGGTTACGCGCGACGCGAAAACGGAGGGCAGGCCCTACCGCGCGGCGTACGAGTGGCGAAGGACAAAGAAAGGCGAACGTCGCCTCTGTTCTTTCGGGAATCCCCGCCTTTATTTCAGAATTTCACTGCATTCTCTTTGCTGCTTCCTTTCCAAGACAGATTTGAAAGCCACGCCTCACCACTTGATTCACTTCCACGGCGCACCCGGAAAGAACCACCACCCCTACTCTCCACCATGGTCGCGGGCGAGCTCCTATTCTCCGGCATGACGGACTGGAAAGCGGTGGGGCGGGGAAAACCGGCGGTAGGTGGAGTTGCCGGTCGCAGTGTCTCTCTACTACATGGGTCGATCCGACGACAGTAGTCCTCTTTCCCTTTCCGATCGCGCGTGAAAACTGACGACGCCCGCCCTCTTTTCGTGTTCAAACGCGTCTCGTCTCTCTTCCAGGATGAATCCCAAACCCCGAACGTGATGGAACCATCGCGGGTATCCACGCTTCTTGGAATCCCAATCGTGTCTGTGTGCGGCGGCGCTGCCGCGGCGCACTGCGTCGCGATAACGGAGGACGGCCGGGCGTTCGTGTGGGGCCGGAACGAATGCGGACAGCTTGGGTTGGGTGACAAGGAAAACCGTATGGTGCCGACGCAGGTCACCAAAGGTGCGGGGCTTTCCCAGTCACCACACACCGCCGCCTCTGCGATTGATGCCCCTACTTGACGACCACTCATCAAAAGGAAGCGCACTACTGGTTACGCTTACCAGTACTAGTAACGTACTTACTACTGGTAACTCTACGGCGGCGTACTCGCGGCTGTTACAAACACGTCACAAACGCGCTGTTTGCGGAACACACGATCCTACACATCACGGCCGACTGACACTTTCGGCTTTCATCGTGCCAAGGCTTCCCGGCGGGCACGAAGTTCGTGACCGGCGCGTGCGGTAAGTCGCACACCATTTTACTCTCGTCAACCGGTGACTCGTTCGCGTTCGGAAGCAACAAACACGGCCAGTTAGGTACCGGCAGCATCACGAAAAAAAACGCGAAAGGCGAGGAGGATTGCCGCCTAGTGCCGATTCAATCGGCGGGGATCGCGAAAGCCACGAGCGTTTCATGCGGCGCCGAGTTCACCGCGTGGATCTGCGGCGACGATGGTGCGAAACTTTCCCACTGAACACACACCGCCGGATGCGATTGCCCGATTACCCGTCTCCTGTTTACTGCCCGTGATACCGTTGCGTAGTAACTGTTACCGGTCCAATCCCAGATACACGTCACAACCGACTGACACTTTCGGTTCATCGTACCAGGCTCCGTGTACACCGCCGGGCTTCCCCAGTACGGCCAGCTCGGGCACGGCACGGACCACGAGTACAACCAAGCCGCGTCTAGCGTGAAGATCGCGTACGACCCGCAGCCCATGCCGCGGCACGTCGCCGGCTTGGCGGATGTCAAAAGTACGTATGTCCGTTGTATTTCCCAAATCCAGCACCTGTTTACCGCCCCTGTTTGACTGTTTACGGCTACGTATGGAACACTACCCCCGGAAAGTACCACTCTGTTTGCGCGTACTCCCCGACTCGCGACTGACCGTTATATTTTCCAATCACAGCTTTAAAGCTCGCGTGCGGGCAGAACCACGTCGTCGCGGTGGACGCGAACGGCAAGATCTGGACCTGGGGCAACGGGGGCTATGGCCGGTTGGGGCACAAAGTCCAGAAAGACGAGTTCGCGCCGCGGATGGTTGATATTCAAGGCGGCGACCGGAACGCGTGTCCGCCCGACTGCGTCGTCGCGGCGTCCCAAACAAGCACCTGGGTCAGCGCGCTGCAAGGCCAGATGTACGTGTTTGGCAAAATCAAAACCAGCGGCGATAACCACATGTACCCGGTGCCTTTTATGGATCTGCAGGTAAGTACATATTTCCCACCCACCGCATTCCGCCTCTGCGAATGCCCATACGAGACTGACGTTTATTTTTACAATCGCAGGGGTGGAACTTGCGGAGCATCGCTTGTGGGTCGACGACGTTCGTGGCGTGCGGCGAGGACCAGTCTATCGCGTGGGGGCAAGGCGCGGGGTGTGGGGAGTTGGGGTACGGGAGCGCCGGCCCGAAGTCCAGCGCCAACCCGAAACTCATCGACTCGCTCGCCGGGAAGATGGTGCGGCAAGTCGCCATGGGTTTGGGGCACTCGCTTTTTTTGATCGACGCGGAAGACGCGGCTGACTTGCCCGTGTACACACCGGCGGAACTAGACCCGGCAGCCGCGGTCGCACCCGTGACCGCGGCGAAGGGCAAGCGCAAACCAGCGCCCGCCAAGGGGCCGAAGAAGAAAGCGCCCAAGAAGAAGTAAGCAGCACGTGGCTGGAAACGTATAAAAGTAGATGTACGTCTAAGACGTCTACCCTGACACATCAAAATCATTCTGATACTCAAATATTACGTCACGTTACTATACGTCATACCACTATACACCTCCACAACTAATCAGCTCGGTTACGACTAATCAGCTATCGTAACACTAATTGCTCATATATTCTACGAGCATACGTCTCACCCAGAACTACCCGAACCCGACGACCATGGGCGTCACGATATTTCTCAACTTCTCCGGCAGTTTTTCCGCCAGCGCCGACTCAATCTCCTCCTTTTTGTACCTCGCCGAGAAGTGAATTAAAAGGATTGCTTCATTTTGAAAACACAGCTGGCGGTCTATTAACTCGTCCAGGTGCGTGTGGCCGTACCGTCGCGCGTCTGAGACGGAACACTTATCATCCACGAACGTACACTCGCAGATGAGTAGTTTCGCGCGTAACGCGTCCGAAGCGACGGTGTCAATTTCGTATTTTCCGTCACCCGCGTCCACTCCGACCGTGCCTCGATCGATCCAGTCACTGGTGGTGTCCCCGGTGAACGCGACTTCCGGGATACTAACCTGATCGGTGATTTCGACACCACCGGCTTTCAGCGCCTTTATTTCCTGTCCTGTTTTCCCGACAAACTCTTGTTTCAACTTTTCCCGCGTGGAATACACCACGTACCCCTGGCTCGGCACGGGGTGCGTGGTTTGAAACGCTTTTATTGTGATTGTTTTCGAAACCTTGTGCGAGTGGTTAGTCGTGGATGTATTTTCCTCAGGTGTTGATGCATCAGCAGAATTGCTAGTCACCCGGTAACTCGAATCTGACGCTTGGAAATCAGTCTCGAACGTTTGCGTTGGCGACATCGGCGCCGCAATATACGGCATGTCAGACCCGTCCAACTCTCTTAGGGCGTCGATGAACTTTGCAAAAGCTGTCACCCTAGTCGCGGGAAGCAAAATAGTTGGGGGGTTTAACTGCAGCAAATTCCTCGTGGCGATGTAAAACCCACACCCCCCAACGTGGTCCATGTGCGTGTGCGACAGGCACATGGTTTCCGCGTAGACGCACCGCTGAGGACATCTTCCTGAATCGAAAACTAATTTTAACTGCGGGAGCACGATGCAGGTCTCCTGGCCGCCAACGCTGAGGCCCTCGATTTTGTACCCCGCCAACGTGTGCACCACGAACCTGTCCTTCGCGGAGAGCTTCGTGTGGGGACCCGGGTCGGCGTCGTCTTGTAACGCTCGCTTGTTCGCGCCTGCGGACGCATCGAATGTTGCCATTTCTGGAGAGGTACTTTCGGCGGCGGCAAAATAATTAAGACGTACCGACCCGCGGTTCCTGTGCCCAGCGCCACCGCGCGTTGCGAGCCGGTTCCCGTGTCCCGAAGTCGAGGCGAGGTGAACCTGCGTTTGCAGCGCAGCGCGCATGCACGCGTGGTGACGCGCCAGCGAAACGACACAGACGTGCCGCGAGGTAATGACAGACGGTATGACGTCGTGTGATTTATGATGTTTCGATTGTAGAGAGAAAAGCGTCGCAAATTTCGGCAACGCGTCATTAACGCGTCATTATTCGTCGGCGGCTGTCGGGGCCCTTCCGGCATGCCCGCCCCCGGCCCTAAAGATGGCCACATGTCCAAGTCCTCACGGGACCTGTCCAAGGGCCTTGGGGTGAAATCCAACGGGTTCAAGTACGGCGGCGGCGCGGTGGAGGGGTGGGGCACGGGTAACGCGAAAGGGCGGCGGACTGGTAAATGCAACGGCGCGCGAGACGTGCAGGCGAGGGAGGAGTTGCGGAACCGGCTGTTAAGACGCAACGAAGCGAGGGAACTTGGTTTGCCGGAACCGGGTACGAAACGGAAACGGGAACAGCACGGGGATGACGAAAAGGAACGCCAGCGCGCGCGACGACCTCCCGTACCGACGCCGACTGGGGATGGAGATGCAGGTGAAGAAAACAACGCGGCGGTTGGCGAAAGCGAAAAAAAAGCCGAAGAAGTCGACGACGCGTTGAAGTACGTCTGCGCCGCCTGCGGCGGGATAAAGTGCGGATCCAAAAACAACTGGGAAAACCACGTGAACAGCAAGAAACACAAAGCCGCGTCTCAGCGGGCGAAGGGCAAGGCGATTCTTTGCGCGATGAAGGCGAGCGGGGCAGAGGACGGCGCGGGCGAAGGAGTCCCAATGTAGAAAACAACGGAAAAATATCACTCTCTTCTCAAAAACTGCACGTCATAAATGGCGACGTCGCGACATAACCCTTCCAACCCGTAATACCCTGTGCGTTCGTATTATCGATCCTAATACCCGGTGCTTACCTAATAAGATACCTAATAAACACGGACGCTGTCTCCTTGCCCTGATTAATACCCCGTGCGTACCGGCATAAAAAAGAAGCTCACGAAAGCCCGAGTACCATTTCGGTTTCCTCGTCGATGCCGATTTCGTAATACGCCTGGAGATAAAAAAGAAAGTGTCAGTCTCGTATGGGCATTCAGTCTTCGGAATGTGGTAAATGGGAAATACTTACCGGTCGGGTGGGTAAACCGGGAATGGTGGGGAACGCGCCGACCAGCGGCACAATGAACCCCGCCCCCGCCGCGCACCGCACATCACCAATGGGCAGGGTGAACCCAGAAGGCGCGCCTTTCAAATCCGGGTCGTGCGAAAACGAGTACTGCGTTTTGGCCATGCAGATGGGGAGCTGGCCGAAGCCTTGTTCCGTGAACATGGCGATCTTCGCCTCCGCTTCGTCGGAATAAGAAACCGCCTCCGCGTGATAAAGCTCCTTGGCGATGGTTTCTATTTTCTCCTTGATTGACGAGTCATCAGGGTACAGCAGTTTGAAGTTCTCCGCGTTCGCGTTGCGCTCGCACGCCGCGGAGACGGCCTCGCCCAGCGCGGCGGCGCCCAACCCGCCCTCCGCGTGGTGCGTGCACAGCACGCAGTCGTCCGCGCCAGCCGCGAGCGCGGCTAGTTTGATGACTACGATGAGTAAAACAAAGGGTCAGTCGCGTGTATCGGGCGTGTATTGGACGATGTATGGACAAACAGTCAGGGCAATCGGTCTGAACAGTCACCAGCGTTAGAGGTAAAACAGTGTGTGCCGGATTTTGGAAACGCGCAAGGCCGTACCTTCGTGCTCCGCGGGCGTATCGGTGGGGAACACGTTCATCGCGACCACCACGGGGACGCCGAACTTCTTGGTATTTTCGATGTGCCGCGTTAAGTTGGCCACGCCTTTCCTGACGAGCTCCACGTCCTCGTTCATGTACTCAAACGAAAGCGGCTTGCCCGGGGAAACGGGCGGGCCGCCGCCGTGCAGCTTAAGCGCGCGAACGGTCGCCACGATCACCGCGGCGTGCGGCTTCAAACCTGAGGATCGGCACTTCAGGTTCATGAACTTCTCCAGCCCTGAGATTGAAAAAAGAAATGTCAGTCTCGTATGGGCAATCAGTCGGCGGAATGTGGTAAATGGGAAATACATACCGATATCGGCGCCAAAGCCGGCTTCCGTGAGCACAAACCCGCCGTCGCCGACCATGGAGAGGCCGATTTCATCCGCGATGATGCTGCTGTTGCCGCTCGCGATGTTCGCGAACGGCCCGGCGTGCACCAAAACGGGGGTGCCTTCCAGGGTTTGCATTAGTGTCGGTTTAATCGCGTCCCGCATCAGGGCGGTGAGCGCGCCGGTGATTCCTAAGTCGTCCGCGGTCACCGGCGCGCCGTCCAAGTCGGGCGCCACGACCATAGACCCGAGCCGGCGTTCCATGTCCTTCATGCCGGTGGTCATCGCGAGGACGGCCATGATTTCGGACGCGACGGTGATGTCGAACCCGGTTTCTCTTGAATGGCCTTTCTCGGTGGGGTTCTGCCCAATTGTTATTTTGCGCAGAAACCGATCGTTCATGTCCACCACCCGGCGCCACGAGATTTTTTCGCGGTCGATGTTCAGCCGGACAAACTTACTTCGCTCTTCCTTGGTTAATAACTCAGGGTCATCCGTTGCGATGCCCAGTTTAGCCAAGCGTTTGGTCATTGATTTGGCGAACACCCGCGAGCCGTCTTTCTTTTTCGGACACAGCCGGTCGAAAAGCGCTGAGATACGTAACCGAAAGCGTCAGTCTCGAGTCTTAGTATGGGTGTACTGTATGGGGGATTGGGGTCCGAGTAATCGGGCCGGACACAGGGCACTTAGAGTAATCAGGCCGAATAGTGCACTTGTGATGTATTTTTGGAAGTTGGCAGTACGCCAGTAAATGTTACCAGTAGTGCAGTAGTGCACGGTAAATAGTCACAGAGGGGCGGTAAACAGTGTGTCAGGATTCTGGAAACGCGCAAGGCCGTACCTTCGTCTTTCTGCGTGGCTTCGTGGAACACGCGCGCGTCGATCGCGGCGGCGAGTAAGTTGTTCGCCACGCCTATGGCGTGAATGTCCCCGGTAAGGTGCAGGTTCATTTCTTCCATCGGGATGACTTGCGAATACCCGCCGCCCGCGGCGCCGCCTTTGATGCCGAACGTGGGCCCTGTGAGGGTAAAAAAAGGTGTCAGCATGAGTACTTACGGGCGGACAATCGGCAAACGCATGCCGCCTGATTTGGTACGCACCCATGCTTGGCTGCCGGATGCACGCCACGCACTCCTTGTCCAGATGCGCGCCCATGGCTTGTGCCAGCCCGATGGTGGTGGTGCTCTTTCCCTCCCCGAGCGGAGTAGGGTTGATTCCCGCGACGACGACGTAAAACCCGCGGCCTCGCGTGGCGCGTAACTTGGGGCCGACCTTTTCAGAAATCTTCGCTTTGAAGTGTCCGTACGGCTCGTAGTCATCCTCACCAAGGCCGCACGCCGCGGCGATTGTTTTAATAGGCACAACAGCTGCGGCTTGCGCCACGTCGATGTCCGCGGGAACCGGGGAGATTAAGTTCGTGAGCTTACGCAGGCTCGCGCGCTTGGCGACGAGGATGGGGGTCATGGTCGTGGGGAGCACGCCGGACATCTTTTCTGGGAAAACTGGAAGCGTAACGACTTTGCGCCTTTGCGATCGGCGGGGCACGTGCTCACGTGGGGACACGGACTGCGAGTGGTACGGTTGGCGGTGCGGTGCGCGGTACAAAAGCACACGCGGGGTAGTGTTTCGTGACGAAGAAAACGAGCGCCGGGGACACGGTGAGTCACGCGTGCGACTTGTGTGCGTCGCCGTGGCGCGAAACGCGTGTTTTCAACCGTCTCGCCGCGTGTGTGGCTCGGCACCCACCGCCGAGAGGTGCCGAGAAACGTCCATTTTGGAGGGCCAAGAAAGTGTCAGTCTCGTATGGGAAATCAGTCTTCGGAATGTGGTAAATGAGACGAGTGCAGGTGTCGAAGCGACGAGGTCTGCACGTTACCAGAAAATCGAAACGAAAGTCGGCAGTGATAATAACAGCAAAGCGAACGGCGCGAGACGAAAGTAGGACGTGTTTATTCAACCGACCCAAGTTTGCCTGGTTCCCGCGAACCCACGTCTGCACTTTCCAACCTCGTCACCGTGTTGTTTCTTTTTTCCAAGTCAGACGCGCCGTTTTCCACGAACTTCGCGACGTCCGCGCTTAAACGATACACGTCATCCACCGCTTTCGAGAACTTTCGCAAGTTTTCAAACCCGCTCTCCTCCACGATCGCCCGCGCGACGCGGCCGGCGAGGCACGCAATGGCTTCATCCGGGTCATCCTCGTTTGTGATTTTCTCCAACAGCACACGAATCGTGTCCCTCGTCACACGCATTCTCCCCTCCAGCCGGAGTCTCACGCCCGCGTTGAGCACCCGGCCCACGGTGTCTTGTCCTGCGCTATTGGAGAGCCGCGCCAAAGAGCCTCGCGCGTCACGCAAACAAACCTTTGCGCAGTACTCGAACCGGGCTTCGTCGCACTGGAATGAATGGGGGCACGGACACAGCGCGTCCGCGATTTGCGCGTCGTCGTGACCAAGCGCCAGCGCCAGCGTCTCCGCCACCGCCCAAACCCACATCCCGTCCGCCGTCGTTTCCGACACCTCTGCCAAGGAACGCAGGGAAATTGTGTTCAAATCACGCACCGCGAGCCGGCCGTCGTACGTCGCAATCGCGCTGACCCGCAACGCCGCGAACGCCAACGCGGTGTGCGTTCCTGATTGCGACAGAAAAGAGGAAGGGTATTTGAAAAGCGTCAGTCTTTCGTAATGTGTATGAGTTAACAATCGTCAGATTAATCGGGCTGGAAATACGTACCGTTCACTTGTCTCAGTTTTTTTTCGTGAAGAAACCTCGCGGCGGCTGGCGAGTCCGCGCGTCTCACCACGCCGCCGACGTTGTTTTTGACGTCAAAGGGAAACAAAGCGTCGTCGGCGTCAAAACCGGTTAACGGCAAAATCATCCCCGGAAACGGCTCGGTGGTGACGCACGCGGTCCACGTTTGTCGAGGGAGCTTTTTTGAATACCCCAGGGCTCGCGTCTCTTCCCTAAACCCTGGATACCCCAGCCGTCGCGCCTCTTCTTCGTCGTGTTTTTCGTGGGAATACCCGGAGTCCTCGTCTTCGTCGTCCTCCGGGCCTTGGATGGTCAGCGCGGCGCACACCTTGTCCACCGCGACGGGTATGACGTTGGCTTTGTGAGTAAGTAACTCGCGCAACGTTTGCACCAAAGCGTGGTCGTTCTCGCAGCAGAAGACTTTGGGGAGGGAGGGGTGTTCGTCGTGAATGCGTTTTTCTTGAGTAATAGACAGTCGAGCACTCTTCTCATCACGGGACGACGTTTCCGCGGCGTCGTCGACAAGCGACGCAGCGCCCTCTTCCGCGCTGGGCAATTGACAAAGCAGCTCCACACCGAGCCAGTCCACCAAACCCGGGCCCACCGCGGTGCTGATTGACGTGGCGGCTGTGAGCAACGGAACCCACACGTTCGCGGTGTCATCGGAGACGATGAGCGTGTTTGAGTTCGGGTTTGGGGCGCTTCGGTTTTTGCGCGGATGGGATTCGGTGTTACTCTCGCTCAGCCGTTCCGCCGCGAACCCCGCGGAGTCGGTGTCATCGAACAACAAGCGCATGGTCGGTTTTGCGAACGGTTTTGTTCGGTGCTTCACGGAAAGTCGTAGCCGCGAGTCATCCCGCGCGGTGTGTGTTGTTTGTTTCGCGCCGCCTCGCAGCTTGTCAAACGGCGCCCGTGTGGTCTGCAGCACCACCGTCGGTACCTCCGATTCCATCAAATTTGGAATCACCAGCCCCATGGCGAGCTTCCCCGCGCCCACGTGCACGTGAAGGCGAGGCTTGGTTCTGACGTCGACGAATTTGGAGGATGGAGACGTGGGAGACGTGGTTGTTGTCGTTGTCTCGACGACGTTGTTACCCAGACGACGTCGATTTGTGTCGTCCGACGAAGTTTGCGCTTCACCAACTGACCCATCCGCCGCAATGCGTCTCAAGACACGGAGGTTACGTGACACTCGGCGTGGTACGTGTCTTGTGAGACACGACACCGTCTGAGTCGTGACCCCAAATGCGCGCATGATGCATGCGCGTGCGTATCTGTGCGAAGAGAGTGCGTCACAAGCTAAAGAAAAGTCGTGCCTTCCGAGACAGGTGGAAAGAAGGGGTGTCTGCAAAAGCATTCAGTTGGATGACTCATGCATTTTGTCGTTCAACGTTCAAGCGCCGACCTTCAGAGTTCAACACATTGCGGTCGCGCAAACCCGCGGTCGACCGCGCCGGACCGCGCGCTTGTCGCGATGGCCTCCGACTTCAACGAGGACGTGTTCGTGGTACGTCCTACCCACCGCTAGCGACGCGCGCGTCGTCTCGTTTCCCCCACCAACTAAACCCAAGTCCCGGGGCGCATGTTCAACCCGCGTCATTTTGTCATTTTACGTCGCCGCGTTCCCGGGCCCGCGCGTTTCCCACGCCTCGTCCGTGTCCGCTGACCGACGCTGTGTCCCATGGTCGTGTATTCCCCCATCCCCGGTGCGCAGGAGAGCCAGGACGGCGACGACACCAGCCCGTCGGACCGGTCGGTCGGGTCGGACGACGAGGGGGATGTGAAGTTTCACCCGACGAACCAGTCCAGGGATGACTCTGACTCTGACCAGTCAGACGACGAAGAAGGGGATGTCGTTTTTGGAGGAGACAATTCTGATGATGAAGACAATGACGATGACGACGACAGCGACGGAAGTAAGATAGACATCGATTTCCCAGACTATGGGGAGCCCGGGGACGACTCACCCCCCCGGGCGCAGACCATGTCCGCGGATGGGGACGACCCGATAGACGCGGGCTTGGCTTTCCTGGCGAGCATTGATGGGCTGTACGTTCAGCAACGCGTGGAGGTTTTCGAAGCCCTGACGGTACGGCCCTTTCCCAATTACCACACACCGCCTCCCTGATTGCGCATACTCGTCCTGCGAAGGGACGACTATACCTCTGCCCATTACCCTGACTGTTTACGTAATACAGTACACATCACGACCGACTGACCCTTTCGGCTTTTATCGGGCCAGGGGTGCGACACGAAAAACGTGTACCACGTCACGCCCATTCCGGCGGGGGTGATTCCCCTGGATTCCGAAAACGGAGGGACCCTACCAACGGAGTGGCTGTCGCACTTCCGCGCGCAAAGCGAGCTCGCGCCGCTTTTGATCGCCAAGGAAACGAGCACTTCGTGCGCGAGGTTGCTGTGCGTGTTATTAGGCTTTCCCAAATCCCAACGCCGTTTGATGCCCCTCTGTGACTACACTAGTCATTAAAGGAAGGATACTACATACATCACAAGTGCCCTGTTTGCCCGTACTCAAGACTCACCCCCGACTTACCACTTTTCGTCTACACGCGTAGGTGTCCGTTGCACCGCGAGCTGAACATGGCGTTTCAAGACGGCGCGGAGGAGACGTTTTTTTCCATTCACAGGCCGTTCAAATGCACGATTCCGGGAATGTGTTTCCTTTTGAACCCACAGGAAGTGACGCTGTTCGACGCGGACGGAGAGGCAACGGCGCGCGTGGTACGTATTTCCCACCCACCACATTCCGCCTCCCTGATTGCCCATACCAGACTGACACTTTCTTTTTTACAATCAGGTGGAGGAACACAAGTGCGGGTGGTTTTGTACGCACCAGTTCACGGCGCAGACGTTTGACGGTACGTATTTGGGCCTTTCACCAAATCCCGCCGACGCGACTGTTTGCCCATACAAGACTGACACTTTTCTTTTGCAATCGAAGGCGAACCCGGCGAACCCGCGATTGACAAGTTTCACCTGCGCGTACCGGAGTGCCATTCCAGTAAAGGGTGCAACTTCCTCGCGCCGTCGTGTATGAACCGCGATTACGACATGGACATCTTTGGGGTTGACGAACTTGAAGTAGTAGGGCACGCCACCGCGGTGTGGCCGGGGTGCAACTGCGGGGGTTTAACCGACCGGAGTAACTTGGTGCTGCGGTTTCCGCGCGACTCGTCGCCGAAAGAGAGGGCCTCGCTCGTCGCCGCGCTGTTTCTGGTGGAGTTTTACCACTTCGAATCGAAACGGCAAAACTAACGGGTCTAATGTAGCTAGGGTTATGTATTAGTGATACCAGGCGTATTAGTGGTGTCGTGCTTATTAGGCAAGAGGTGCGCCATGGCCATGTGCAGTAGTCGCCATGTGTAATAGTCGTGCCCCGCGTAGTAGTCGTGCCGTGCGTGTTAGTGGTACCGTGCGTATTTATAATGATACCGCGGCATCCAACGAACGTGACACATCGAGCAATACCACCCAATCGTGGTGCTCACGTTGTTGTCCATGCTAAATTAGTCGGGTATTCGGGTATGTTCAATTGTCGAAAACAACAAGGCACAGGGGCGGCAAAAGCATGGCAGTTCTCTTCTCGTCGCATTCTCGTTCTCCTTCAACATCACACCCGCGCGCGCGGTGACTCGGTGTCCACGGCGGAGGCGGGTCGGCGGTAACCGGCGGTAACGTTCGCGCCCCGACAAGGAACGCATCTGTGATGTTCAAGAGGCTCGCGGAAGTTGGCATTGACGGGATACAGCGCGACCGACCGACGCCGTCCAAGCCGCGCCATCCGCTGGATCTCGTGGAGGAAACAAAACGCGCGTTTTCTAAATTCGCGCCCGATGTTACCGACGCGCTCGTGTTTTTAGACCACGGCGCGGTGGAGCAGGCGCACTACGCGTGCAGCGCCGCTTTTCTGCTAGGGCTGGGAGCGCGGAACGTCCTGGCGTTACCCAAGGCGGGGAGGCGGGGGGTGACACCAAAGGAGGAAGATGCACACGTCGCAGAAAAACTTCACCTTCCAGGTTCACGAGAAGATTGCTCGACGCCGGTACGCGACGTCGCGGGAGTCGAAACAGGTACGTATTGTACTTCCCAAATCCCGACACCGTTTGCCCATACAAGACTGACACTTTTCTTTCACAATCACAGATCCCGCCACCCCAATCGTGGTCTTCACGCACCGAATGCTTGCTGACGTGACGCCTGATGTTCTGCGTGTAGTCGCGCAAAGGCCAAACGCGCATAGCTTTTTAGTCGCCACGAGCGCTTCGTGTGAAACGCACGCGGCGGACGCGAGGTTCGCGGCGAGGCTCGCGGGTGCGGGCGCGGCGGCCGCCGCGAGGGACGCGGTGGATGCGAAACTTCGGGCTGAAACTTCACTGCGAATTGCCGTAAATTCGATTTGCGAACAACAACTAACGAGTTCGGGTGGGCGTGATACTCGGGACAAACGAAGCGGCGTCGACGACGAAAAGGTGGCAAACGTTTCAAGAAATACATTCGGCGCGGAGGACGTTTGGGGGGACTGGGGGTCGGGATCGGAAGACGACACGCGCAGTACCAGCTTGGACTGTGACACGAATGGCGATGACGCGACGCAGCCAGGCACCGCGTCTCAATCACGTCAACCGCGACCCGGGTATTTAGTCACCAAAAATCGTCTGGCGCTTAAATATTTCCCCGCCCCCTTCGTGCCGCTTTCTCAAAACGCGTTTTTATTACCGGCCGGTTCCGCCGCCGCGACGGCGCGGCTTTCCAAGGTAAGGGCTGGTGGCATGAAAGCTGACGATTATGATGCATCCGTTAGTACCGTTACCGAACAAACAACCGCGTTGCGCAAAGCCCTCCCTTCGTTCGAGGACGGCACGGAGGAGGACGGCGGCGATTTCCCCGCGCCGGGTGGCGTCGCGATAATTGCCGAGACGCTTCTTGCGATTGGCGAATCAATCGGGTGCGCAAAGTTCGAGTGTTTCGCCCTCGGGCGGTGCGCGCGCGCGGTGGCGCACGCGGTGTGCATTGGGTCGCCCCCGAGTGAAAGTTCGGAGACGACATCTGATGACGGAACTGGAAGCGATTCATGGAAAAAAAGAAACAACCGTACCTGCGCGTTGGTCGTGGTCGACCGCGTTTGCGATTTACTGACCCCCTCTGTGGGTGGGTACCACTCTTCTGGGTTTCTTGCGAAAGCGATGTCCGTGGGTCAACGGAGGTCATGCGTGGACGATGATGGTCATCACACCTCGTTTCCGTTCACTTCTTCCGACTTTTGCGTGGCGTCCACTTCGCCCTTTGTCGGTGAGCACAACCACAAAAGTGTTCGTGCTACAAAACTGCCAACCGGCGTCCTGGCGCACCCCAACGACGCCGCCGCGCGAGTTTGGGTAACAAACGCGTTCGGGAAGAGTTTACGTGAAGCGGCCACGTCCGTACGGCGGTGGCTGTTAGACACGCTGCGTGACGAAGGGTTACCGGTACGTAGTAACAACGAACAAGGAAAAGGAAACCAAGGCACCGGCGACGAAATTGGCGCTTTGTGTGTTCCCATAGTAAACGACCCGAAAATGCGAATGAAACACGGGGGTCTTTTACAATGCTCTGTGGTGGTTAGGGAGGCTCTTTTGGCGGATGAAACGGCTGAAACGGCTGGAGGTACATCTTCACAAAAAATAGTACAGTCAGCGTTGCGCGACGCGTCCGCCGCGATCGCGGTTCACGCGGGGGAAGGCGCCGCCGCCGCGGCGGTCGCGTTCCGGCTGCGCGCGAGTCTTAAAACTGGTTCGAGTCCTGGCGTTGAAAAAGCCGAAACTAACCGTGCACTGTCCCCAAAGCAAGCTCTGGAGCTAACTTTCGCGTTGTTTGTCATCGCGGGCGAGCTGTCGTGTGTTGAGCGGCGCGCCCTTGACTTGCCGCCCATTGATTTTTCCTCACTGAACGACGAACTTGATCCGGACGATTTAGATTCGGAACGTGAAATTCGCGAAATCAACGACGCGCAGAAAAGCCCGTTCGGTATGAGCGACGAAAGTCTGATTAAGGATGCGCTTGTTGCGGTGATTTCAAATTCTGGGACGAAAGAAAGCGACGTCGAGAACCGACCTGCGGACGATGTGCCTTACGTAAACGACGTGCTCGGGGTTGATTTGCGGTGTACGACAAACGACCGAGCGTTTTTGGAAAACGCCGTCGACGCTTTCCTGAAAAAACTCGGAGTGGTCGCCCAAGCCCGCCGGCGGTACACAAGCGCGGGAAGTCTTTTACAAATTGATGAGGGTTTGATAAGTCTCGGTAACAGTGGCGACACTTCACAAATCACAACCGGTGTGTTAAAGGAGCTCGCAGAACGCGTTTGCGTCGGGGCGGACGGGAAGAGCGACGGAGGCGAATCTCAAAATATCGCGGACGATTTGAAACACGTCGCGTCGTCGTTGGGCGGATTGTTGAAGTCCTTCGGAGGGGAAACCTTGGGAAGGTTGGGGTTACTAAAGGGTGTTTCTAAAGCACTTTCGGTGGAGGCGCCCAAGCCTTCGGATAGCGAGGTGGTTTTGTTTTTCGTGTTGGGCGGGGTCACCGCGGACGAAATCTACGAAGTCCGCAAAGCCGCAGCTTCGCTGCTTCGCGGCGGGAACGACGGTTTTGAAACCTCGGAAAAAAAGGTTTGCGAAATTCTGATAGGAAGCACCGGGTTGTTGGGGGACGGGGACGTACTGCGGATGGTCACCGGGTAGTAGTCACGGGAGGGTTTAGTGTGACGGCATTAATGGCAGTGATAATAATAAATTGATATCAGCCCGAACCTGTGACTCTTTATTTCCTCGTCTCCGCCGTCCATTGGCGAATGATATCGTTGTACGCCTGCGTCGCCCTCGGCGTGAGCGGTTCCAGGAACTCGGAGTTTTGAAACACGTCATCCCTCGGCATGCCTCCTCGGGTTAAATCACCAGGCGTGGCGTCCCCTCCCGCGATTGCGTTTCGAATGAAGTTGGATAAAGCGGTTTCAGCAGAATCGTCGGACGCGTTTTCGGCTTGATCCCCCACGAACCCCCCAGACGGCCCGGTCATTCGATTCAAATCGTACCGTATCGTTTCTCCGTCGAACGCGGTGGTCGCGACGCCGCCTCGCAACCCTGACCTCAAATTAACCCGCCCCGGCATCGTGGTGTACTCGAACCAGTTGCCAATCAGGGGAGAGGGGCCTCCGTTTTTCTGGAAAACAGTGGCGGGCACGACCCACACGTCTGAAAAAAGAATCGTCCCGCTTTTCGGCACGACGACTTTTAGTAGGCTTGTTTTCCGCGCTAAAGCTAGTATGTCGTCGCTCGGCCCAACCGCGATCCACGCGTCGCCGTTGGAAAGCGCCTGAGATAAATAAAAGAAAGTGTCAGTCTTGTATGGGAAAACAATCTCGGGATTCGGTAAATGAAATACGTACCTGTGCGTACTGCAAGTCGTCCTGTACTAGTAACTGTTTTTCCCGGAGCTGATGTAGCTTGTCGGTAACTTTTTGGGAACTTAGCGGTCCATTTTTTTCGTTAGCCGAAAAGTTTTCGCTCCGCAGCGCCGCCGAGAGTTGCGTCCGCGTGCCCGATCCGAAGGCGAGTTTTTTTTCAAACTCGGGGCGCCACAAATCGGGCCAGTCAAAACCGCCGTTGTCCCTTTCGATTTCCAGTAACAAAGCCTTTGGGATTTTATCCACCCTGTATGCGAACAACGTACACCCCCAGCGGTACGGCACGCCGTACACCGAAGTAGCGCCCGGGGCGTTTGGCGAAACCACGGTTGGTTTGAATCCTCTTTTCGTGTTTGCGTCGTACCTTCGCGTCGGCGCTGGCGGGTCGACCATTGTTCCGTCCACGAAGTTTCGCGACCCCAACCGTCGCCAGACTTTCGGTAACCTTTGGTACCAGTCACTACAAAGCACCGACTCGTCCAGCGGTAACACCAACCCGTTCGCCACCGCGGGGGCCAAAAATTCGTCCCCCAACGAAACGACGTCCGCCTTCGCGATTTTGGTTTTGCCGTCTTTTTTAGTAGTCGAGTTTGCTTTCTTTTTGGATCGATTCGCCGCCGCGAGTTGCGCCTCCGTCGGCGGGACGAATCCGTTCGGACCGGGAAGCCCTGGTTGTTGTTGAGTCATCACAGCGTTGAATCCAACACCATTCAGACCATTCAGCACTCCTAAACTGCTGCTCGCTTTTTTCAAATCAGAGTACACGTCTTTCGGCGTCGCCGCCGTGCTAATCGAAACCTTTCCCTTGCGCGTGACTTTTCCAAACTCGGTTTCCCACTGCGGTGGGATCGAATTTCGCAACGCCACCACCTCGAGAGTCGCGTCGAACGCGTACGCCACGGATGGCACGCCGTCGTACTCCAAGTTAAGTTTCGCGCCTGCGCTTGGTGGTGCTACGCCGAATCCAGAGGGGAGCAACCCAGACGTCAAAGAGACTAACCCGAGACGCCGGCTTAAAAGCACGCCGCGATTGACTAAACGATCGGAGTGTTGGGTTTCTTTCGATTGCGTTTGGTTTTTCGACTGGTCACTCGTGCCATTACGCTCTCCCTTTGCAAAGGTTTCAACCCGTCGGCGCCTCGCGATCCGGCCGCGACCCGGTATCACATGCCATGGCGGGTAAGGCGCCGGTGCCGCGAAACTCGCGGCGCGCATGCTTGCGCGGGCGCGCGGGCGCGAAATGGAAAAGTAAGTTGGGCGCCGACTTCAGAAACGTAAAAGTCTTCCCCGAAAACTCAATCCGAGAAAACCGTTGATGCGTTTCCCTCTCTTCCTCACACCTTCCATGCGCGAGCACCTGCTGTGCCCTAGCACGGAGGGTTGTCATGTCATTGCAAGGCCTTGGCACGGACCCCTCGGTGATTTCGCCGTGCTGGAATTTCTGGCGCTGTATGGGCTGTTCTGTCCAGATGAGCGCGACATTTGCCCGATGGGAAACGCGATGGAGGTGGAGCAGGCACGTGTTCGTTTGCGCCGCGCAGTCGGTCCGGTTGCAATCAAAACACGACTCACGGAAACCACCGCAACGGAAATCGGCAAGCGTTTAGTCACAGGGACACTACACGAGATTCTTTGTGAAGGGAGGGGCGAAGGGGAGGTACGCGAAGCCATCGTTGGTTTGGGGATGGAAAAAACAAACAATAACTTACGTCCGCACGCGTTGCTTCTGCAATTTCCCGGTGAAACCAGCAACAGCACGAACCCGTTACGTAACTACGGCGCGAAACGACGTAAGCAGTTTTTAAACGCGTGTATACAACACACTTGGCTTGATCCAAACGGGGACGACGAAACGAACGGGTGCGGAGGTCGGGAAAATATGGAAACAAATACAATCAAACAAAGACGACCGCACGTTTGTGTCCTGTGGTCGGAACACAGACAAACGTTCTGTGTTACGAAACCGGTGTGTCCTGAGTTCGCGATTGAGTTCGTACGAAAGTGTGCTCTATCGCACTACGACAACAACACACAAACAAACCGCGGTTACGAAGCGGCGCCGCCCACGCCCGCGCTCGCCGCGGTGATAGCGAACCTCGCCCAAATAACGGAGGGTAAAGTAACCCTGGACCCGTTCTGTGGAACGTGCGGGTTACTACTGCCGGCGTTGGTTTTGGGTGCACCGACTGCGATTGGCGTTGACGTAACACCGTTGGTGGTGGGAGATGGATCGACTGGGAACGGGAACCGAAGCAAATCAATCGAAATCATCACCGGGAACGTGTTTTCGTTACCCGCGCGACGGTCAGACACCTTCAAAGTCGACGCCATCGTGTGCGACCCTCCGTACGGCTTGCGGGCGCCGAGAATTTGCGTTACTAACGCTAAAGATGAGTTAGTCGTTGACGCGGTTGCGATGACGAGCGCGACGCTTGGTTTCATGGATCCGGTGTTTAAATTTGCGGGTTGTGCAAACGGATTAGCGAAAGGCGGACGGATCGTGTTTCTTCAACCCACGCACTGGTCGAAGGACGAAAGCGAAAGCGAATTCGCGCACGGCGATGTCGGGTCGGATTTAGCGCGCAGAAAGTTAAGACGAGAAAATACAGACGTAGATTCCGATAACACGCAAGCATTGCATCCCTCGTTGAAGTTAATAGGGACTTGTGCCCAGGAGTTCAAAGGTATGACGCGACGAGCGGTGGTTTATGTGAAAACAGAGTAGTATAGTCATATTCGTGAAGTGTGGTAGATGCTGTTGTTTTCCAACCTAGACTACTACACCTATACTACTACTTGTACTTGCTCAGGTCGTACCCTTTCATGGCCATTTGTGTCTCGACTTGTGTTTGACTCAGCGCCGGGCCTGTCGCGGGGTCGGGTGAAAACAACAACCCAGTGGCACTCCAGGTAAGGATTAAAAGCACGAACCCGACCGTCGCAGTCATCCACGTCGGCGGCGCGGCGGGCATAGGCTCGCCGTTCGCGTCGACTTGTTTCCTCTTGTTATTTTCTTCAACACCCACTCCGCTGCTTTCAGCACTGCTGCTACTACTGTTCCTACGTTCCCGCCGCTTCGCAATGTCCTCCGATATCCGTTTTTCCTCCTCCTCTACTTTGGACAAAGGCTTCCCGAGCGGCTGCGGCATGCGCACGCGCACGTCAGCGCCGAAAAAAATTGGCAAAATTTCTCGAGCCTCAGCTTCTTTTGCTCTTGCGTTTTCCAACGCGTCCCCAAAGGATTGCACTTCGTCGAAATCAGCGCTGCCGTCTAGACTGCGTAGCTTCGCCAGTCGTAACGATTCCTCCGCGGTTTCCCGGTCTTTCCGTCGCTCCACCGCAGCAGCGACTCGTCGGTTAACAACCGCGAAGGCGACCAAAATCGTGACACTGGCGAACGCCGGGCCGACCTGGATTTGAGGGGCGAAATCCGTGGGTGGGTCGTAGGTAGGGGTGTTGATTTCCATGGAAGACGTGCTCATGCTGGTGGCCGATGCCGATGCCGAAGGCGCAACGTCAAGGTTGCTAGTCGCAGAGGTCGTCACGGTGACACGTCGTGTGGTGACGCGCGTGTCATTTCGCACTTTTCCACTAGGCACACGCCAACAGGATGATGACGCGGGCTTCCGCGTGGAAGCACGACCCACCGTTGTCGAGTCAACGCGCGCCGCGCACCACGCCGTACGTGGCATCGTGGTCATGTCAAACGGAAACCACCGGCACGCGCGCGATGCTGTGGCCGAGGGCACGAGTCAAAGTCGACGGTTCATGCATGATGAGTTGATGACGTGTCCAAAATAACCGATACCAAAACGTGTGCTTCATCATCTGTTTGCCATCAATCGCACCCCGATCGCGGCCACACGAGCAGCGCCCCACACGCCTCGTCCCCCGGTCGCGTTTCTCGACCCTCTTGCAACCTCGAGTATCGCAAACCCCGCTGAGATGTCCGCTGTCGCCGCGTCCCTGGTGGTCTCCGTTCGCGCCGCGCCCGCACGGTCAGGCGCCGCCAAGATTTCGCAAACGCGCGCCACTCGCGTGGTACGCGCCATCCCGCCCACTGGTCGCGGCGCTTCCGTGGTCCCCAACGCGGCTAGCAGTGACACCGGCACTGCGATAGAGCAGCTGCAGTTCCTGACTCCGAATGAAGCGAAAGCAGTGCGTGACGAGTTCGGCACCCCAACCTACGTCTACGATCTGAACCGCTTGGAAGAACAAGCCTCGAAAGCCTTGAACTTTCCAAACGCATTCGGTTTGACCGTGCGGTACGCCATGAAAGCCTCCCCGAACGCGGCGATTTTGAAAGTGTTCAGAAAGAAAGGGCTGAACATCGACGCGAGCTCGGGGTACGAAGTGTACAGAGCGGTGAAAGCCGGGTTTGAGTACGAAAACATCTCGTTGAGCACCCAGGAGTTTCCATCGTTCTTCGCGGCGCTCGTGGAAAAAGGGTTGAAGATAAACGCGTGTTCTTTGTCGCAACTGGAACAGTTCGGCAAGGCGTTCCCCGGGAAAGAAATAGGTCTCCGGTTCAACCCCGGGCTGGGAAGTGGCGGGACCGGGAAGACGAACGTGGGAGGCCCTTCCTCGTCGTTCGGGATCTGGCACGAGCTTCTTCCCGAAGCGAAGGCGCTTTGCGAAAAGTACGAACTGAACGTGGTGCGGATTCACACGCACATCGGAAGCGGAAGCGACCCGGCGGTGTGGACGAAAACTTCCGGCATGAGTTTGACGCTGTGCAAAGAGTTCCCGAGTGTCAAAACCTTGAACCTGGGGGGCGGGTACAAGGTTGGCAGGATGGCGTACGAGAAATCCACCGATCTACAAATCGTGGGAGCGCCGGTGAAGGAGTTATTCGAGCAGTACAAAAAAGACACTGGTACAGAGCTCCACCTGGAGATCGAACCGGGAACCTTTCTTCTCGCGAACTCGTGCTCCATTGTGTCCACGGTACAAGACAAGGTCACCACCGGCACTGACGGCGGTCACACGTTTCTGAAACTGGACGCCGGGATGACCGAGGTGCTCCGCCCGTCCCTCTACGCGGCGCAGCACCCGCTCGTCGCGGTTTCCGCGAAAGGCACGTCACCGACAACCACGGAGAAGTACGTCGTCGTCGGGCACTGCTGCGAATCCGGTGACCTGATGACCCCTGGGCCGGACGACGCCGAGTCAATCGCGGAACGAACAATGGGCGCACTGGAGATTGGCGACATTCTCGTCGTGGAAGGCGCCGGGGCGTACTGCGCCGGGATGTCCTCGAAGAACTGTGCGTATTGCGCGTTTCCCAAATTCCGTCACTGTTGGGCCCGATTACTCTGACTATTTACTCATATACATTACCAAAGACTGACACTTTTTGTTCTCGATCACAGACAACTCTTTCCCGGAAGCCCCGGAGGTGATGAAGGGAAAAGACGGGGTGATGCACTTGATTCGGAAACGGCAAAACCTGGAACAGATTCTGGAAAACGAGATTGAGTTGCGCGACGACGCTTGTTAACTGGTTTTGGGGAAGGTTCGTTTGGAAGAAGTACGGACTTCGCCTTGTAGGATTTTATTTAACTCACTTTTATTCAGAAAAGTTCATCGAGCAGTCTTTTGCGGACGTCCTCTGGGAAGTTTTCCATCAACCAGTTGAATACCTCCTCGTGCCTGGTTTGCGTCGCGAGCGCGTGCATCTTCTTCCGTGGATTAACAGCCGGATCCGCACGCAGGCACTTCTGGACTTCGATGTATCCGGCCAACATCCCGGCGCAATGTTCCCGGTCCCACTCCGACCACGGGCATCCGTTCTCAATCGCCCAGCGCAGAACCTCGAGGTGCCCGCCCTTCGCCGCGCCAGCGCACGTCTCCCCGTTCCACGGGCAGCCGTTCGCTCGTAGCCACTGCAACACGTATAGGTGTCCTGCAACCGCCGCGTTCTTGGTGGTGACGCAATCCCAAGGTGCATCATTCGCCCTCGCCCAAGCCAAAACCTCGAGGTGCCCGCCAGCCGCCGCTTCCTGGCACGTCCACTCGTTCCACGGGCAAAAGTGTTGGCGCGCCCACTGCAGCACCACCAGGTTGCCGCATCTCGCCGCGTTCGCGCAGGTCATGTTGCTCCACGGGCAGCCGCTTGTGTGCACCCATTCGATCATTTCCACCTTTGGACAGGTACCCGCCCCCGCACTCGTCTTTTCGTCCCACGGACAACCGTTATCGCGCAGCCACTGCATCGCCTCGAGCTGGCCGCCCTTCGCCGCGGCGTGGCACGTGTATTCATCCCACGAGCATCCAACGCTGCGCGCCCACCGTAAAACGTGGACGTTGCCAAACCCAGCAGCTACCGTGCAGAAGTGTTTCTTGTCCAGAAGACCTCGCCGTAGCAGCCGCGTAAGCGCGCTTACGCAGCCAAGCCTCGCGGCCTCCTCCTCCTCGAGTTCCTCAACGATGCGTCCGCTCGTTGCCACGGCGTCCCTTGCGTCGCGACTCACCGCGGCGAGCCGTGCGAGGTCTGCGGGATCGTCCAGAAACTTAAGCACGTGCGTGGCGACTACGTGCGTGGGGAGGCCGGGAAACTCATCCACGTGCGTCGCGGGGGGCATCGCGCGCGGGTCAACTAACTGGGTCGTTGCACATTCGTCACATCCAAGCGTTACACGAATCATACCGAAACGACGGAAAACGAGGCGCCGTTTTTCTCGGACGTTCCGAAAAAGGGGAACTTGCTTGCCGAGCTCCACTTCTCAACCGCGATTTGTACGCGCGCGCGCGCGGAGGTGGCCCGCACACGGCGAGCCGCGAGGTGCAAGTCACGACCGACGAGTCGTGACGGGACCACGACGCGCGCGATGACCGCGGTGATGTGTGACGACCCCGTGGGTGTCGTGGCGTCCCCGAAAGCCGTTAAATGTTTCCGCGACTCGGCTTCCCCGGGGACGCGTCCCGAGATTGAGACTCCTGGTCCCGACATGAAGCGCGTCCCCGGCACGCTCGGTGTGAAACCCCAAAACGCTGAGCCGGGATCCCCGGAGTCACCCGGGACTCCGGAGAGGTACCCGAAGGACATTTCGAAATGCGATGATGTCCCAGACGAGACGGGCGGCGTTCGGGACACGTCGCGTGACGAAAAAGTTTCGATGACGACGACGATGGATGCGGATGCCCTGTTCTTTCCAAGCGTAAGGACAACGAAAGACATGCCCACCAAAAGCAAAAGCAAAAAGAAACCGGCATCATCGTCCGCTTCGAAACACAACCCGATAACACGCGCGCACTGGGTTCCGGACCGGGACGCGCGGCGGTGTCACGAGCCGTCGTGCGACGTCGCGTTTTCGGCATTCGCGCGGAGGCACCATTGCCGTTGTTGCGGAAACGTTTTCTGTCGCAAATGCGCGGACGCGCGCTTGCTGCTGGACCCGGAAACCGCAAAGCCCGTGACTAGTTGCGTCATGAGGACTGACGGAGAAGCGTGTGACAACGCAATCGCCGCAAGAGTGTGCTTCACGTGCTACGGCGAGGCGTTCCTTCCGGGGGCGGCGAGGGTGGATGTTGTGGAGGGAAGGAAGCGGGACGCGCGAGCAAAAGCAAAAGACGACGACGAGCGTTCCGCGTTCCCTGTTTCGGAGGATTGCTCGGAAAGTACATCGGATGTCTCCTCTTCTGACGCATCGCGCGTATCCGATGCTTCGTGGGAAGGCATCGTGTGCAGTACCAAAAGCGCCCGCTCGACGACGTTGCGCCGAAACCCGCCCGTCGCGTTTCTCGAAGCCTTCCGGGGGAAAATCGAACCGTTCGCGATTGATCCGGCGAAAGCGGCAACGAACGACACTTTGAAAGGTACAGTTGGCACGAATTATACCGGTGAGTATCTTGGTGATACTGGTGAGTGTGTTGCTGATACGGTTGGTGAGTGTCTTTCTCCTGATACGGGTAATACCGGGGTGTTAAACCCGGTTGATACCACGACGAGCACGCCGGTACCGAAAACGAATCGCGAAACGCGCGTTTCCTTTTCCTTCGCCACGCCGGTTTCTTTGTCTTTTCGGGAGGACCTGCCGACGAAAACCGCGAATTCTACGAATTCTGAGACCGAGACGAGTTTCGAGTCACCTCGCGGCGACGAAAATGACACCACCAAGCAATCGCCCCTGGAAACCGTGGAAGCGATGCGAGTTCGCAGGGACACGGCTGATTTGCTGGCGCGCGTTCCCGATTTGCTGTTCGGGACGCCGGAAAACCCAGGCGGCGTGGACGGCGACGAGTTGAAAAGGCTGGTAACGCGGTTTACGTTTCAGTTGAAGGAACAGTCGTCGTTAACGGAAGACGCGGCGTTTCGTTTGCGTGAGCAGTTGCGAAAAAACGCCTCAACTGAAGAAGGTACGCGTTGCGCGATTCCCAAACCCCGCCTCCACGTTTGACCACCATACGATACTGACGCTTTTCTGGAAAAACTCGAAGAGCTCGCGTTGGCCCGAGCGCAGGTAAAAAGAATGGGCGCGCTTTGGGAAGAGCTTTCCAACGCGCGACGTGAGCTTGAGGCTGTGCGAGAAATCGGGACTCCTGGTGGGGGGGTTCGATACGTGAAAAAGACGTCTGGTGCCGAAAAAAGAGAGCGCGAAAAAAACATAAAAAACTCGAAAAACCTGTTAGCCACCTTCGACACGCGCTGGGTCGGCGGCGACGACTCCAAGACGAGTTGGGTGTCGTGTGTGGTGTGGCATGATGTCGGCGGGAGTGTTACGACGCAAGGATCTCCCAGCAGCTCTCCTTTCCGGGGTGTTACGTTCCAGGATCGTAACTCGGGTGTTACGCGCCGGGTCCCGCACCGGGACATTGACACTGTCAAAACCGTTTTCGAAGAAAACACGGGGCGATCGGTTTTCGTGGTTCAGATAACGGAAGGCACGAAATCGTTTTGCGATTTCGGCAGGGAAGTGCGGTGCCGAGTGGACGGCGCGGTGACCGCGAACCGGTGGGCGCTGGAGATTCGGAAACACCTCGAAAAGTAGTACGAAGGTACATTAGATTCAACAGAGATGCCTTGTGTAATTCATCCACCTCATTATTTTCGCTCGGCTCGTCCTCGGCGCCGTCTAAACCTTGTCCTCCCCGGCCTTTCTGTACAAAAAAATCCTCTCAATTCAGCTTGTACAGCCCAAGCGCGGGCCCCACTAAACGGAACAAAACCCACACAAACGCCAAGCCCCCCGCCCCCGCGTACGATCCTTTGTTCATCCAGAACATCATCCCGGGTTCGCCGCTCCAGGTGCTCCACAGTTTTTCCAGCCCCGGCTTCGCGTTCCACGCCTCTGGATCCGTTTCCCACAAACCAAGAGGGTCGTCCCCCTGTTTCGTGGGGTACGAGTCGAAGTACCCTTCTTTTGCTTTGCCTTTTCTGCCTTTCACTTGTTGCTCTCTTTGTTCGATTGGCGACAACTGACGGTCGTCATCGGGACCCGCGCGAACCACTTGAGAAAACCCGACACGTCGTTTGGTGGCTTTGGTGATGCTCGATCGTTGAGTACCGCACGTGATCGAGCGGTTAGTTGTCCCGTTTCGTGGTGTCAACCCTGCGTTGACCACAACAGATGGCGTTACACAGACGGAGACGAACATCGCGCGAAGAACGGTCGCGGTCGTCTGCGCGGCAGACGCGCGTCCGGCGAAGTGACGAACGATGACGACGGGATAAGCGCGAAGTGATTTTATTTCTGAAGGCGAGTCGAGACGAAATAGCAAGGCCGTTTTTAAAATCCTCACTGCTCACACCCGAGGAGCACGCACTCCTGGCAGGATGGCCGTTCCCGCTTCTTCGCCGCCACCCGCGAACCCTAAACCCTAAACCCGAACCTGCCGCCCGCGAAGAAGGCGAAAAAGACCGTCGATCCGCACTCCGCCATCGTAGCCAAGCTCGGTGCGCGAGACAAGAATCAGCTGGTCGGCGTGTTTCGCGTTTTGCTGGAACAGGGACATGTCAACTCAACTCTCGTGGAGTCCATCCTTCCCGCGCCTGACTTGACCCCGCTGTTGGCAGAGGGAACCCGGCTGTCGAGCGCGATCAGGAAGGCGTTGCCGAACACGCGATGGGGATCAAGCACGGACCACTACGGGTACAAGCGCTGTTCCAGCGCGGTGCAGGAGTGCAAAAAATTCATCCTGGAAAACGCCAAGGCGTTCAAGCAAGCGAAGCAGTGGGAGTGCTCACGGGACTACTGCGTGCGCATGGCCCCCGTTGCGGAAAGCATGGTCCGATTCGACGTGGAGAGCGACACGAAAGTCCGAACCATGGTCATTGAGCAACTCAAGAAGTTCAGGGAAGAAGCGGAGAAGAAGTGGATTTTTGTACCGGCGTTGTAAGTCGCGTTGTAATACCAGCAGGGCGCTACGTACCCAAACTATTTCACACGCAAACCCTCATTTCCCCATCGCGTCTTCAACCCAACCGTTCCTCCAGTCCAAGCCCGGGTCGTCCAGGTGGTCGTCGAAGTCGGTTACTTTTTTTATGGCGTCGTCCGTCGCCATCTTCGCGAGCGTCGCCGTCGCGCCCCCCGCGAGCGCGATATGTCCAGACTGACTCCCCACTAGGTCCCACTTGGTTGACTCGCCATCCTTTATAAGCATTTGGAGTACGTGAGGTCCCCCGTTCAACTCCAAGGCTTGGTTTATTTTTTCCGAGTCCACCACGAACACCACTGCGTTTTTGCCAGGCGCATTGCCCTTGACCACATCCGCGACTTTTGCCTGATTGTGCCCCAGCTGTAAATCCCCCAGCCGTTCGTTCGCCGCGTACACGCCCACTAAGTGTTGCCCAACACTTAACTCGGCGTGCAAACCGAACTGCTCAAGCGCGATCTCCACGGAGGGGGTGACACTGATTGTGCTGTGCAGCATGGGCAACACGTCAGTCACTTCCAAGTCCCCATCCCCCACAGTGCGGCCGACTAACACTCCAAACACATCACGGGTCGGGTGCTTCAACGAATGAAGCACTAGTTTTACGTACGCGCGTTCCGTGACGGAGACCTTCATGGACACGTGGTTCGAGTCTGTTTCGAGTCTCCCTGTGAGCTCCGTGACGACTCCGCGCCCCCACGACTGCGTCCTTTCGCAGCGAGCGTATGCACGACGCCGCGATCGGGGCCGTGTTTTGCCATTTCCAACTTTTTGGCGCATTTAAAAACAAATGTAGTGTCCCGTTGAGTCACTCGCCGAGTTTGGATGCATCAAGCCCGTCGCCGCAGAGAGCTCGGCGCCTGCGACCCCTTCGTGACGGGGACCGACGCCGGGGTGTGGCCGGGTGGGTCGTGGGGTCAACTTCGGGGTCAGAGGCGGTAGGCCACTGACCGGTGGTCACAGGATTGACCGGGGGGGTGGACGGACCGTGTTAAATAAGGGAAGGGACACCGCGGTCAACGAAGAACCTTTTAGCATTCGAGATTCGCGTGGGTGTCGGGTGGGGCGTACTGACCGTGGGCTAACACAGTTTGCCTCCGGTTTGCGTTTGGCCGGTACTGGGTGTACGTCAGGACTGACACACACTCAAGATGTCTCCCAGGAGCACGCTCCCTAGCGCGATGACAACCCTCGTCGCCCTGACGGATCCCCCGAACCGACTGTCTAAAATCGCGGTTGAGAAAAACACGTTGCTGCAACGAAACGAATTCAGCCGAGTGGGTACCTCCACCTCAAAAGATTCCTCGAGTCAAAACCAGAGCGGGGCGTTCGCGGTCACGCCGCACGTGATTCACTTCGGGGGCTTCACTGTTGGGAGGAGGCACACGCAGACGTTCAAGGTAACGAACGTTGGCGACCGGTCTAACCGGGTAGTCGTCATTGCGCCGACGACGGATTCGTTCAAAGTCAAATGCGGAAAAAACGAAAGCGCCAACCCCAAACCGGGAAAACTCGCCCCGGGGTCGTCTCAGTTCGTCACCGTGGAGTTCACCCCCACCGACGGCTCGCGGTACTACTACGACTGCGTGCGTTTGCATCTTCAAAACGCCCCCGGAATAGTAGTACCGATTCACGCCTACCCCGTGGCGAACGAGGTTTTGTTTCCGAAAACAATCGACTTCGGGTTGCGCGTAGTTGGGCGCTCGCACCAAATCACGAAGTCGATTAAATGTAACGTGCCGATTGATTTTGAGTTCGCCCTAGGGTTGGGTGACAAATCGGGTTTGTTTTCGGTGACCCCCGCCACCGGGATCGTCCCCGCGAACGGCTCCGTGCCGGTGACGATCACGTTCGCGCCGCAGAAATCGGCCACGGCCAACTGCGAGGTTTCCGTTTCGATTTCGCAGTTCGGCGCCGAGGCGGTTGTGTGCGCCGTGCGAGGCACCGGGTTTCCCTCCGGAAGGAATATTAAAAAGACGAAGGAAGCAGGAAATGACAACCCCCAAAACCCCTTGTCCCTCGCGTCCGAGTACCAGCACATGTACGGGTCATCGAAATACTCGGGCGGCGCGTTACAACGACCGGCGCCGCCGCCGGATCGACTCAAAAAAGAAAATTCGTCTCCGCAAACCGCAAGCGCGATCGTCGCCGCTTTTGAGTTACGAGCGACTGGGGTGGACAAGGATTTGGCGGAGACCATGGTCCGTACACATGGTTTGACGAAGGTACATAAAAAGCCTCCTGCAGGTAGCGCACCTCAAACCCGGGGTCCACGGGGACGACGACTGCAAAGCGCCAGAGGCACTAGTGGTTCGTCGCCGGAATCAAACGGAAATCAATCAGACTCGTCCGAAGACGAGCAACTCATCGACGGCGTTTTCGTTCCAAAAGTCCTGCGCAAAGGCGCGGATTTCATAAAAGTCTTAAACCAGAAGAAAGGCAAGCTCCGGGTGAAGGATATCGAAAAAGCCCTCGGCGACCGGTAAGGGCCTTTCCCACTCACCACGTTCCGCCTCTGCGATTGCCCATACAACACTGACACGTTACTTCTTTTGTTTCGTGCCAGGCACGCGAAAGTCGCGGCGGCGAAATCGTTGCGAAACTCCGCGGCGACCGCGGCGGGTGCCATCGCGAAGATGAAAGCCTCCGCCGCGGCGGCGACGTTTCGGGGTTTACTCGAGAAGACGTTGCAGGCGCGGAGACGGGACGATGGTGGGGATGGGATTGAGGATACCTCTGTGGATGGCACTACTGATGTCAATACTGAAGCTCCCCAAACCGGCGCCGCGATGGATGCTTTAAAAACCGTGTTCGACGCCGCGGCGTTCCGGTCGCGATCCGAAAACGAAGCCATGGCCGTGCTTGACGACCCGGGTTTGAACGACGAGGTTAAGGCGTTGATATTCCAACGGGAGTTTGACCGCGTGAAACGGTTCGAGAAACAAAAAGAGTGGACCGACTGCGTGGCGGTTGGCGAGTGCGTTTTATCAAAAAAAGAATACGAAGCAGCGCTGCGGCGCCGTGATCAAAACGAAGCCGCGCTGCGGTACGTCCAGGCGAGCGCGGCGATGGCGCGCTTGGCGAACGGGCAGGCCACTGCGAACGGCGCGAGGTATTACGTGGAGGATGGGGCGAATGACTTGGGAAGGATCGGTGATACCGAGACGACGTCGGATTCGACAAGCAGCACACCAGCTCCTAGTTTCAATCCTTTATCCGCGGACGACTGGCCGAAGCGAAGAGAAGCGCTGGGAAGGTTCACGCAAGCGGTCCGGTGGGTCGTTATTAGGAACCGGGGAGAGAAACGGTTGATTTGCGTCCGGAATTTGTTGCGAGCGGCGCGGGACGGAAGCGGCGCGAGCGCGAGCGCGGCGCGGGATTTAATGGGAAGCGGCGCCGATTCGTCTTCTCGAGTAAGTGCTGGATATGACTTGGGGGTAACGAAAACCGTTACGTCGGACTTTGACTTAGCTCGACAAGTAACTCGACAAAAGGAGGACGCGGAGGCGATTGGCGGCGCGGCGCGGCTCGGGCGGCTGGAGTTTCTCGGGCGCGGAACCGAAACCGGTACCGAAAAAGGGTCCCGCCTCGGTCGCCGTCCCGTTTTGTTTCCGAAAGTTTTGGGTAAAAACTTTACGCAACGAAACGCAATTCCTGGTGAAGATATACAACCCATTAGTGCCTTTGAACAGGTTGATTTGATGACCCCCAAACCTCGTTTAACGTGGAAGCTGAGGGGCTACGAAAGTTTCGCGGAGGCGCGGCCGTCGAAACTGGAGGGCGACGGTTCGCCTCCGTCGCGTGCGGAAACCCCCGCGATACGAAACGGCGCGGAAGAGGAAGAGCAAAGCGGGGTGTGTTTAGTGCCTCGGGTGCGCGCCGGGGCTCACGACAAAGAAGGTGAGCACACCGCGAAAGGGAATTCTTCGTACGAGCAAACAGTCAGAAACGCGTTCGAGTTAAAACTAGAAAGCGCGCTTTCCTTCGCGTCGGCAATCGCGCCAGACTTGTCGATCTTCGGGATCGCGACTGATCCGGTTTCAAACAAGACGCGGTTCCACCCTGAACGGTCCAACACCGCGACCCCGTCGTTCGTGACATCGTCATCCCCAGGGATTGATGACATCGATTCGAAAGTGCTTCCGGGAACGTTTGGGCTTTTTCCAGACTGTTTACTCGCCGAGCCGGTCGGGGTGAATTGTTTGCAAACGTTTTCAAACGAAAACGAACCGTTCGTCGCGAAGCGGTGGGTTTCCAAAAGAACGACGCGCGGCGGCGGCGGCGCGAGTTTCGGACGACGCCGCGACGAGTGGTTTACTCAGGATGGAAATCACCACGGAAAGGGAAAGGCGTCGTGGCTCACCGGTCCCGATCCTTTGGATTTGATGGACGACGGCGGCGGCGCGTTCGCGGCGCCCGCCCCGACGCTCGTTTCGGTGCGCGCGGAAATTTTCGCCTTGTTGTTTGGAAACAACGAAGACAATGACAATGACACCTCTGCTGACGCGAGCGCCACGGCGGTGGGTACCTCCAAGGATGACGATGCCGTCAAAAAAACAACCCAGGCACAAGTCGTCGTGCCCGGCGGCGACGAGGCGCGAAATAGTTTCACGCGCGAGATGGATTTTGCAATTGAAACGGCGCGGCGAACCCGGGTGGCGCTTGTTGCGACCCGCGCCAACGAATGGGACGCTTCGTTGACCGATCCGGGTTTGCGGTGGCGCGTTTGGGAGGGACCAGACCCCGAGGTGTACCAGGGTCGTTAAAAGTTAGGTAGCATTGAAAGATACCGATACGCCGCCTGGTACGGAAGGTTTTGATACGAGGCCCCCGTCAAAACCGCGCGTACCGCCGCACCTCACCGCCTCTGGAGGTCTTTCGTTTTTCCCTCACTTAATACCCACAGACCTCAATCCCAAGTCCTTGCTCATTCCTTGGGCGGGTCCTGCCCCACCACCTTGGCGAACTCCAGCACCTTCACCCCCATCTCTTCCATCTTGCGCAACAGTCTTGATTCGTCAACCACGGGAAATTCGCTTAGCCCGGTTGGGAGGTGCGCGAACCCTTTTTTGTAAAAGAAAAGTGTCAGTATTGTATGGGCAAACAGTGTCGGGATTTGGGAAATTCAAGACGTACCTTCTAAAACGACGTCCTTCCCGGCACGGTACTCGTCCAGGTCCGTCACGGTCACGCCGTTCACGTTGAGCAGCTCGGTGACTGATGCGATGAGACGAAGGAAAGAAAGTGTCAGTCCCTTCCGTCTTGACGTGTTGGGCGATTTACGCACAGCGGGCAAACAGTCGGGCGTACTCGGCCTCCACAGCGCGCTTGTGCGTTATTTGTAACAGCCACACGAACGCCAGTAAACGTTACGGCCGTGGTGTTCCCGTACTTCCGTTGAGTGAAACGGGTGTGGACGTCACGAACGGGGCGGCAGAAACAGTGTGCCGGCCGGATTTGGGAAAGCCCACACACGAACCTTCGTTCACCACGCCTCTTTTCCACGGCACGGTCAGACGCGCGTGCCTGACGAACGGCACCAACGGCGAAGTCGCGCAGTACGGGCCTTTCATGTCCCGCGTGGTTTGCCGCGCGGCTTGGACGTTGAGGTAGTCGATGCCGTGCCCGAAATCCTTCAGCGCCAGTTCCACGGTGGCTTCATCGACGTTCGCCACGAGGAACATCTGCGAAAACCGGCCACCTAAACGCACCGATCGCGACTCCTTCACCTCGCCCCCCGTGCCGCAGATGGCTTTGTGCGCGTCACTGAAGATCTCGCCTTGATCCGTACCGCCCATGTGAATTAAAACGTTGCTGGAATAGGTGGCCCTGGCCCCAGACAAAGAGAAGGGCGAGGCGCGGCGAGCCGCGAGGGCGGACGAGACGACGAGCTTGCGGAGAGACATGATGGTGCGCGCAATTTGGAGTGAAAGGCCGGAACGCGTTTCTTCAATCCACATGCAAGATTTGGATTGGGGTGGGCACCTCAAGAATCTCAGTTTTGGGGAAAGACTCAAAGTGGTACCGCTCGCGTCGGTTGACCCCGCGCGTTATCCCCAGCACTACACATTTCCACTTCTATTTCTACGTACCTTGCACACTGCTATTCCCTTAACTATCCAAACTTTCGGCCCTCAACTTCTCAACCTCGTCGCACCGCAGTTTCAGTTCCGCCGCGACGCGCGAGAACGTATCATTCAGTTCATCCAACTCTTTTTCAGCCTCGTCCAATTCTTCCGTCGCCGCTACCACCTTCGTCTCCGTTTGCTGTCGCCTCGTTTCCGATTTCACAAGCACAAGTTCCGTCCCTATTTTCGCCCGTCGCAAACTACCTTCCAACGCGAACCGATGTTCGTCGGTTTCCGAAACACTCGTGAACAAGTCGCTCTCCGCGCGTCGTCTCCGCGCCTCCATCGCGTCCCACAGCGAATCCAACAATTTCGTTTCCTTCTCCACGAACGCCTTGGTTTCGACCAACACATTGTGCTCGTCGAACGCGGCTTTGGTTTCCGTGACTCTTTGGCGGTACACCGCCTTGAGTTCCTCTAGTCGTACCTCGTGCGCCGCGCACTGCGCCACGAAGGTTGGGGACAAAACGTCACTCACCGTGGGAAGGGACTCGTTGGCGTCGGAGTCGTCCGGATTGTCGTCGTCGTCCAATTTGAGAAAATCGCGCACATCCTTCATCAACTCCGTGGGTGTGCCTGTTACCGTGGTGTCGGTATCTTTGTCAAGACTCACAGCACCCGCTTCCGGCGACGCATCGGCCTCGCCCTGCGGCGGCGCCATCGCAAGCGGACGACGCGCGGCAGGGAGTGAGAATAGAAGCCGCGAGTCAAATGCTAGTTTCGGGGGCTCCAATGATAAAAAGTGCGTGATGAGGTAGAAGCGAAGTCCAGGAAAGTTTCAATCTGATTGGTGGACGCACGCACACCTCTTGACGATGGTCCTAAAATCCGCCGCGTCGTTCGCCTCCACGGCGTTGATTATGTCGAACCCCGTGGTCGCGGGCGTGCTGGGTTTCGTGGCCCGCCACCCCTCGTTCGAACACGCCGCGGCAACGCTGGGCATCACGCGTGATTCCCCCTACGGCGTTTTGCTCGCCGCTTGCCTAATCACGACGCTCCCGTTGGCACTCGCCACGACCGTGTTGAGGGTCACAGGGGCCCGGCGACGACGGACACTACGGTATGCGGACGACGCCGACATCAAAGTCGTCCTAGTAACAGGCGCGTCCGGCGGGATAGGCGCGTTAATCGTGGCCGCCATGCGCGACGAGTTCCCGGACGCGGTCGTGTACGGCACATCGCGAAGCGGGTGGGTTGAGGAAGGGGGTGGGTCGCAATTTAGCGAACACCAACTGCCTCTCGGCGTGTCCCCGACAGACCTAACAGGAACCCAACCGTTGCTTCAGCTGGACATCACGGATGAAACCTCCGTGCAACGGTGTATTCAGTCTATAAAACAGAAACACGGACGCCTGGACGTGCTCGTGAACAACGCCGGGTCCGTGGTGGCGACGCACGCAGGACGCACGTTTGAAAACGACGCCGCGGAACAGATCGCGACGAACTTCTTCGGCGCTGTGCGAACCGTGCGGCACTGCCTTCCGCTGATGATGATTCGTACCTGCAATGATTCAAACGGCAATGATTCAACAAGTGATACTTCGCGTAACCGTAACGCTCCAAGTTGTAACGGCCGGGTGATAAACATCGGAAGCATCGGAGGCCGAATAGGGTTACCGTTTCAATCCATGTACAGCGCGAGTAAAGCCGCTTTATCAATGTGGAGCGATGCTTTGAGGATGGAAGTTTGGACGGATGGAATTTTCGTGAGCTTAGTCGAACCCGGTGACCTAAAACCGGGAATGATCAACGCTCGGAAAGCGCAAGGGTTTGATGACGACCTAGTTGGGAAGAGGGCTACTGATATCATGCGCGCGGAAGAAGCCGTGGGGACCGATCCTAAACATGTCGCAAAAGGTACGTGTTGTATTTCCCAAATCCAAACACTGTTTGCCGACTGTCCAGAGTAATTACTCATACACATTACGAAAGACTGACACTTTTCTTTTCCAAAAAAAGTGGTTGTGAAAATATGCAAATCCCGAAAACCGGCATGCCGGTATTTAGTCGGGCCGGACGCGTGGTTGGTCACGGGGTTAACCAGACTGGTGCCGCACTCCTGGTGCGAGTACTTCCTCGCGTCGCACTACCGGGTACCTCCGCGGGAAAACGCTTGGATTCGAGTGTGATTATTACGAGGGAGGGAATAGTTGGGTGTGTTTTAACGTGTATCTGAATTGTTTGTTTTTTACTTGCTGCAATCGGGAACTCAACCAACCAACACACCTCACCGCACAGTCGACCCTGATGTTGGTGTCGTCGACCCCGAGCGTGACACTTGTGGCGCATCAACGCGTGCGCCATGTCCCTCCGAGGGTCGGGGAAGCCCAGAGTCGGTGTGTGTCACGTCCCCGCGCCGCCCGTAACGGAGACGTCTCGGTGCGCGGTTCCTCAGATGACGAAAGCAGGGCCACGTCGTCCACTTCGTCATCCGATGACGACGCGAACGAGCGGTTACGCGAAACCCTACGGGCGGCGATGGGCAGCGAGGAGGGTGGTGGTACGGATTGCGACGAGACGGGTACTACCGATGATTCGAAACAGTCGAAAGATCCTTCCGGAGACTCCGGCAAGCGGTACCGCATCACCGTCCGCGACTGGACGCTTTTCCAATACACGCTACCCAACTTTTTCCCAGACTTCAACGAAACGCCGGTTGAAGCGCGCAGGAACGCGGGGACGTGGAACGGCTTGGATAGCATGAGTAATGTCTCGTGGAATAAGAATGACGACACGGTGGATGGCAAGAAAACAAAGCAGCCCTACGTCTGGAAAAGAGGCGTCCTGGCGGGCACTGAACGAAGCGACCCGCTGGACGTCATCGCCCTTCAGCGGGAAAAACTCGAGGAGGAGTTGCGGGGGAAAGAAATGATTGGCGACGAAAAAAATAGAAGCAGCACCGACGGTACGACCACTACGTCTGCTGCTTCCACTGGAAATGAAGCACGACGGCCCATTCCTCGTCCTCCCGGGTACGTGGAGGAGACTGAGATGGGTTTCGTTTCCAAAACGCTGATGGGCGCGACATTGTTCTTTTACGTAATCGCGCTGTTCGTCGCGTCGTCCCGGGCGTTTTTAGGCGACGGCGAACCCGCACCGTTTGCGACTCCGGGTATAGATACTCCAGGCCTAGCCACAGAAATCGCCCCGACTCCGGAGAGTATCAAAGGCACCAAGGCGGGTGAGATTTGGAAAGACGCGCTTGGTACAGGTTCCCGGTAATTAGGACACGAAGTAGTCTTTTTACTTTTCCTTTACGCGAGTACGACGCGGGTCTACTTTTTCTTGATGTTTGAAGAAAAACCCCATTCGCTCGGTTTAGGGTAAAGCATTTAATACCCTACTTGTACTTCGTTGTCTGTGGTGTTTTCATGACGACATTTTAACGTCTCTCTACGCCTCGTTCGCCACGTCGTCCCACTGCGTTTTCGTACCACCTTCGGTCGAGGCGTTGTTTTTTGTGTCACTAGCGCTCGCCGGAACTTCTTCACTCGCCGCGAACCCGGGAAACTCCCCCCGCGTTTGCACCGGGTGCCCGCCGCCGAACGCGGCGGCGCGCTGTCGCTGCGCCACGAGCATCTGCGGTTGCGAACGAAAACGGTCAGTCGCGAGTCTTACTGTGTTGGTCGGGGTATGGACAAACAGTCACCAGCGTTACAGGTAAACAGCGCGTTTGTGCTGTGCGTAGCGCACTTCCTTTCAACGAATGACCAAAGTAGTCGCCAGTCAAACAGGGTCCGTAAACAGCGTTGGATTTGGTCAAGCCAGAAACACGCGCCTGTTGCTGGAACTGCTGGAACTGATCTAGCTGGTCCCGGGAAAGGGGCTGGCCTTGGGTTAGGGCACCGCCCGGGTACATCTGTTGCATTTGTGGCATCTGACTGACGGTTCGCCCGTACGACGCTTGGCCCGCGAACTGCGCGTGCGTTTGGGGATACGAACTCGCGGTGCCGTACTCGCTGCCGACCGCGGCGTACCCGCCCCCGTCCCACTCCCCGTAACCCCCGGACGTGTGTCCCCCGTACCCGCCGACTGTTTGCCCATACGCGGCGGGCAAATCCCCATACCCCGCGCCCAAGTCCTCATACCCAGCGCCGGCCATGGAACGCATTTGTTGCGCGCGCTGGTAGAACTGCGCGTCGGCCGCGTAGTGCGCAGACGCCTCTCCGTACTGGCCGTAGCCCTGCCCGTGCGCGTAGCCCTGCGCCTGTGAGTGTAACCGAAAAGTGTCAGTCTTCCAGTAACGTGTATGAGTAAACAGTCTTGGGATTCAGGCCGAACAGTGCACTTGTGATGTATGCAGTATACTTCCTTTGAATGACTAGTGGACGTCAAAGAGGGGCAGCAAACAGTGTTTGGATTTGGGAAAGCCATACGCCATACGTACCTGGTACTCGCCGTACCCATACCCCGCCATCTGTTGCTGCTGCGCCGCGTTGGCGTTCGCGGCGCTGTAGGGTGCGGTGCTGCCTCCGTGAATAACGTCCGCCACCGCGCGAGACGCGACGTCAACGCAGTAAGGGTTCCCCGTAATCGTCACGGAGCACGGCGACGTGCTCTGGTCAATCTGTATCCGCGCGCCGGTTCTGGATTGTAACCCCTTCACGGTTTCCCCGCCCCGGCCGATCACGCGCCCTACCATCTCTTTGGGACACCTGGCGAGATGAATAAAAGAAAAAAGGTAAGTCTTGAGTCTTGTGTTGTGTTGGAAAGACCGCACTCCATACAGGGCATCAAATAGAGTAAACAGTCAGAGTAATCGGGCCGAACAGTCGGAGGGATTTGGGAAAAACCCAAGGCCGTACCTCACCACCCGCTGCGCCTGCCCCGGCCCCACGCTCCCGTTGCGCACCGCGGAAACGCCGCCCCGCAAAAGCTCCTCCACCAAGTTCACCGCGATTTGCACGCACCCGCGCTGGCCGCTGATTGATATTTTCCGCGCCACGCCTTCGGGAAAGTTCTTGTATGATAAAAGCCGAAAGTGTCAGTCTCGAGTTGGCAATCGCAGAGGCGGAACGTGGTGATTGGGAAATACGCACCTGGTCGATTGTGATGTGCGCGCCGCTCTGCGCTTGCAGCCCTTTGATCGTTTCCCCGCCCTTCCCGATAACCCGGCCCACGAAGTTTGGAGGGCAATCCAGCAACACGCAGGTCATGTCCACGCCGTGTGTGTGCGGTTGGTGGGCTTGGTGCGTCCGAGGTGCGTGTTGCGCGTGGGCGTGAGTACTTTTGTGCGACCCGTGTTGGTGAGTACTGCGTTGCGATTGTTGCGGAACCGGTGGTGCTGCAACGAGGTCGTCGACGTTTCGTTCATCGACGCGGTCGTCCTCGAGTGACCAGGAAGTCGCCGCCGCGGTGAGCGCGTCGGTTTCGGCTTCGGTTGTCGTTTCGGTGAAACTCGGTTCGTCGCGTGTCTCCTCGGTCGCCGGCTCCGTTGGTTTCGTAGGCGCCGCCGTTTCCGGGTCCGACATGTCGTGTCCGTGTCGTATGTACAGTCAGACAGTGATCTATACGGTGCTCTATACAGTGCTCAATACAGTGCTCAAAGGCGAACCAAACGGGAGATTGTCTCTGAGACGCACTCGCGCGCGGATTCGTTTCTCGTGTTTTTCCGAAACTCAGAAAACAAACAAAACACGTGTTCGCTTCAATAACGCGACGACTGCACGGTCTGAAGAGTTCGCAGATTTAGCGCGAGGTTGGTGGGGGGCGGGAAGGGGGGAGAGCGTCAGCGTTTGGATGCTGGAAACGTGTCAGCTCCGGCACCGTGGGTGGTGTGGCGCAACCCCCGGCGCGTTGCCAGGGTGTTTGCCCACAGCGCGCGACCTGAAGGACCGCGTTTCGGGGCGCGCGATGATGAAAAAACAAACTCTACACTCCGTCGTGGATATTCGTTTCTTCACGTGGATGGACGCTCTCGATTCGGTGCCCGCGCGTTGGACACCACGCCGAGTGTGTGATATCGAACCGGCTTTTAGGTGGTAGGGGGTGTCACACGCGCTGAAGCCATTGGATCGAAACGCGGACACGAAAAGCCACTCGCGTGACCTCACGAAGCCAAAAAACCGACGACATGGACTTGGACGCGAGTCTCGGGGGAAGTGACAGATCGCATCGCAACCGCCCGAGGAATCGAGCGCGTACACTGCAACATGAATCAGACGTATCGCCCTCGATGCGTGACAGTTTGGTCCGCGGTACCGTACCTTCCCGTGCTTCACGTTCGCCCCCGATACCCTCCGCGCACGCGGAGTGGGGAGACGGGGTGGAAGGCAACGACCATCACTCGAGCATCGAAAAACAAAAACGAGCGCTCTGGCGCATCACAACGGCCCAGGCCAATCAGACAACCGCACAGGCCGGATCAAAAACCGCGGGACTTGCCAAATTCCCTCGTCGGATGAGCTGGGAGATGCTAGGTGAACAAGGAGTGCAAAAAGGCTCCATGGCGTGGCTCGAGTATGCCTCGCCACGCTACGGGGTCGCCGCGCTTAGCCAAGACGAGTGGCAGACCGCGTGCCGCTTCGCGCTCGACGTCGACCACCCCGCCCTCGCGGCCGCCGCAAGTGCCGGCGAGACGTGCAAATGCTGCGGCTTCAGGCACAACACCTCCGCCGCATGGGTTGCCCACACTCTGAACAACCTTCAGGCTGTGGGGTCCCCGGGGCGAGCCCGGCCGGCATGCACGCTGACATCGCGCAAACGGTGCACAGGATGGCCCACACCTGCGGCGTCAGGAGCTATCTCGGTGGCCAATGGTGCGACTTGGGTCGCAAGGCCAACGGAGATGCGATGTTGGCAGACATCCTCTTCCAAGGTCTTTACCCAGATGACGACGATACAGGTGCGAAAATCTACGGCGATTTCACCATCCGAAAGGTCGTCGGCGGAGACGGTAAGGTCAGTCACAACGACCACGAGGACCCGGAGGGCTCCATCACGAACGGCATCAACACGAACGGCATCAAAGACAAAGCGAAGCAATACCTTGAAGCAGTCAACGACCGCCGCGTCCGAGTCGACGCGTTGGTAATAAACTCCGGTGGTCGCATGTCCAAGTGTTTCGACACCCTGCTCTACGTCTTGGCGAAGCGCAAGGTTACGAAGGAGCTCGGACCGATGGAGGACGTAGACGACTGGGAAGAGGTAGTCGAACGTCGACATTGCATCGCACGTGCTAAGCACGAGATGCAGGGAGCCGTGCAAGTCGCCCGCGTCAGAGCTCAGTTCAGCATTATCTGGGCTGTGAGCGAGCGCACGAACTCACAGAGAGTGCAGGTCAGGAAAAAGCGAACTCAGGAATTGGGCCCGAGTTCGTCCCTGGCGGCAGTGTAGACAAAGGTTTTGTATCCAAGGGATTTTTCATAAAAAGTGTACCAGGCAGGGTACATGTCCGTGTGCGTATGTTGCAAACGCGCTTCGCGCCAGTGGCGTTTGAGAACTTTTCGGTAGCGCACCTCAAAACACCACGTTTGCGAGATTCGTGTCGCAGTCCGCGTCGCGCGTGGACCGGCCGGACGAGGGGAGCGCTCGTGGGTGTCGGTGCGTCGCGCCTGGACCGTTACGAGGGCGGGTGGTGTGCTCGGTGCGAGTGAGACGTAATCGTGGACCGGACCGACGCGTTGGTACTCGGATCAAAGAGACTACAAGAGACTCAACCATTAAAAGTGCCCACTACCAAAAGCCTCCATGTTCGCCACCCGCGATGTGTTCGCCCTGCTGCTCTCACTCTTCGCGGTGTTTTACGCCACCTCCCTCTCCGGCGTGGTGAGTTTCCACCCCGCGTTCGTGGTGAATCCATCCGGGGGGGGAGGAGATGGGGCTTTCGGGTACCACGACGCGCATGCGTGGGGACACCACGGGATGCGAAGTGGCTTTGACGATCCCAACCTTAAATCACAAAACGCAAAACAAACCGTCACCCCCGTGTTTTTCGACTTGAACGGCGACGGCGTGAAAGAGATGATCGTTGTGGTGGGGAGTGACATCAGTCGTAAGAAACCCCACCCCGAGATTGCGCTCGTGGAGATGCACGCGCGGTACGACGCGTCGGGAAAAAGTCGGAAACTGAGTCGGTCGAGCGCGGACGTAATCGAGTCTCACTCTGGCCGCGGGCGACGCGGCGCGAGTTCACTTTTCGGGAGTGCCCACGACTTCACTCCTGTTAAAACGTTGGTCCGGGTTTCGTTAGTCACGGGCGGTGGGGTCACGGGTGGGTTTGCGGAAAGGTGGAACCCGGTGGCAATCGCGGCGGGCCGGGTGCTACCGGGGTCTTCGGTTGGGCCGTCCGCCAGCAACGACACGAAGACGAACACGAAGACGAACACGAACAGAATAAAAAAAGGCGTCGTGGTGGTCGTCACGGAGGGGTGGCACGTCCTGTGTTTCGACCACAACCTGAACTTGCTGTGGGAGCACTCGTTGGGTGGTGGGGGGGTTGGGGAGGATGGAAATTTGAGTCGAAACGCGTCACCGTCCGAAGCCGTGGCGTTTGTCACGGACGAAGCGATGTTCGTCGGCGACCGCGGGCTTGTGGTGATTGGCGCACGGGGTGGAAAAGTTACGTCGACGCGCACGTCGGATGACGGTACTTTTGACCCGCTCGCTGACGAGCTTAACCTTGAAAACTCGGTACACACGCACAGGGGAGGTAAAGCGTCAGGCGAAGGGTCAGGTTCTTCGGAAAAAAAACAAGCCAACCACCAAACCCGGGAATCGAACCAGCGCGGGCGGCACTTCGACTACTACGCCTTTGAAACGGGTACCGGGGCGTTGCGGTGGAAACACGAGTCGAAGGATTTCCACCGGGACTTGCACGCGATGTCCGAAAAAACGCACCCGCAGCACGTACTGAAACTGGTACGTCCGTCTTTTTTTGTGCTTCCCAAATCAAAAGCCTCCACGTTTGCCCATACACGACGTTAACCACTTTTCTTTCCCAATCGCAGGACGCGGAAAGCGTGGAGAACAGTGAGGGGCGGCACTTCGGCGAGGCGAGTTGTCGTGAGTTCCGCGAGAGTTTGATTCACGAACTGCCGCACTTGTGGGACCGGGTCGGGGATACCAAGATTGCGGCGGCGCACTTCGCGCACCACAAAAAAAGTAAAAAATCTTCTTCGCGGAGTTCTGTGACTAAAAAGAGTGATTCACGCAGCTTCGGTGACCAAAAACGTTTCCAAAAAAACGGCAACGCCGCTGCGCGACTCGCGAAGTCGGTGTTTACCGCCGCGACCAGCACCGGGTTCGTCTCTGTTCCCGCGGCAAAGAATCCAACTACGGGTTCAAAACAAGAAAGGCGTGACCAAAAGAAAAACGCGTTGGTGGTTTTCCAAGAGGAAGGTATCGAAGTTCTGCATATTTTCAGCGGCCGACCTTTGTGTAAGATGCTGCTCCCTCCGCACGTGCTGCATTGCGATATCGACGGCGACGGGGTGGTTGACCACGCCGGTGTCAGTGGCGAAATGGGCGGCGACGAACACGGCGACGGGGCCCCGCGCGACGAGTTCGGTTCGGCGCACCGCCGGAGCTGCTGGTACGGAACTTTCCCGCGCGGACGCCGTGACTGTTTGCCCATACGTGTCCTGCGAAGGGAGCATTACCTCTGACTGTTTGTCCATACATCGCGATATACTCGTCCTTTCCGAAGGGACGGGTATTACCGGATGCCCATACGTGTCCTGCGAAGGGACGGTTATCACCTGTGCCCATTTCCACGACTGTTTACTCATACACGTTACGACCGACTGACCCTTTCGGGGTATACAATCAGGGCGCGGGTTACGAGCGGAACCCCGGCGCGGGAGGTTTTGTGGGAAGGTGAGCATTTCCCATTTACCACATTCCACTGACTGATTGCCCATACAGACTACTGACATTTATTTTTTTACAATCAGGCTCGGTGTGTCGGGGAAGTTTTTCCGGGGTCGCGCGAACCGGCGCCGCATTCGGCGCCGGTTCGAATCCGAGTGATGCCGGTTTTTCTGGGGGAACCAGTGTAGGGGCTTTCAGTGCAGAAAAAACGCACGGCGGTTTCGTCACAGGCAACGCGGTGGCCGTCGCCGCGCCGGCGCTGGTTTTGCGAGAAGTTCTCGAAAAAAGAAAACGAAAAAAACGAAACGCGATTAAAGATTTGGTGTTTCTCAACTCGCGAGGCGACGTGACGAGTTTTTCGCCGTCTGGTTTGCGGCGGTGGCAACAACGGACGGACTCGGGGTGGGCGATCGGCGGTGGCACGGTACCGAGCCTGAAAACGGTGCCGCTGCGAGCGGTGAGGGAAAGACAAACAGGAAAGAGTGACGCGAGTGACGAAAAGCGCGGCGCCGCTGAAGTCGTGCTCGCGGTTGGCACTACCCGGGCCACGTTCCTCACCCCGGCGGGGTATAAGCTCACTACGTTAAATCTACCCAGTGCGCCTACCGCTTCAGTGCAAGTCGTTGACGTCAACAACGACGGCTTGAACGACGTAATCGTTCAAACCGCGGACGGGAACGTTTATTGTTACTACCAGCAAAGCCGCCTTGGGACAAAACCGTTTTCGGCGCTTTGCGGGGTTTTAGTAATCACGGTGGGTGTCACGTTCGTCGCGCGCGTCGCAAACGCGCGTCGTCGCGGGTACGGGTATTTAGTCAGAAGCACGGAGCGGAGGGATGACGGGGAGGGGCGGAAGGACCTGTAGACGGGGTTGTGATAGGTTTTTTTCTTTCTTTCGAACATCGAGCTAACTAGTGCGGCTAGATCCTAGGCTTTAAACAGTTTGGAGTTTGGTACCTGACTCAGTATTTCGAGTAAGTCACTTCTACTCTCTGTTGTTTATCCTAGGTAGGATTTATGACAGAACCTCTGTGTTACCTTGCGGGTGTATAACGACGCGTACAAGTAGCAGTACGTCGATGGTGGTTTTTCCAAATCACGTTGTCAAATTTTTATTTACTCTTTCGGCCATTGGGAGTCGATCGCGGGCCTTACTTCGCTTTCGCCAGAGTGCGCCACGCGCGCGGAGTTTCGGTCCACTGATGTTCCCTCGCCATGTCCAACGGGGGGTACGACGCGTGGCGGTGGGTTTGGGAACGGGAGGTAGGGCCTTAGGGCGGGACGCTGGAGTCGGAGTCGGAGTCGTGGGGGTGGTGGATGTGAATGACGCGCCTCACACGTCAAAGAGCTTCACGAAATGTGACGTGCGCTTTTCTCAGCACACCACCCAAACGCGAGGGTTCGCGAGTCCGTCTGACGCTACACAAAAGGAACGACCCGGGGATGATACGGGTACCGCGACGACAGGTTTAGCGACACGGGACGCGACCGCGAAACGCGGAACCGCTGGGGGCCCGCGTTGCGATGCGCGGGGTTCGGGAAAAGGCACCGGTGGTAGCAGCGGGGAAACCGCGATTGCAGAAGTTACCGGTGTCGCGGAAGCGCATGGAGATTCAACCGAAGCGCGTGGAGATGCAACAGAAGCAGATGGAGATTCAATCTCATCCGATGCAGATACCGACACGGATGCCGCGTCATCATTGTTGAAATCCACAACCACCCCACCCCGGTCTCCGTTGGACGGCACCTCAACGGAAACCGACGGCGTGCGCAACCACCGCGTGGTGCAGAACACGTGGTGGGAAGCGCTTACGCTGACCCCCGTATACGCGTTGAGGGCGACGAATGCGAAGTGGGTGCAGGCGAGGGCAATCAAAAAAGCAATAGACCAGGAGTTCGACCCGGATGTCTTTTCAAAACAAGCCGCCTCCGCCCGAGACGAGGTGCTGAAAGCGTACGCCGCGAACGACATGAACCGCGTGCGTGCCATGTGCACACCTAACGTGTTCGCCGCGTTCCAGGAATCGCGAATCGAGTATACAAAGAACAACTTGAGTTTGACCTACGACGGGCGCGACGTTGGTGTTTCCGACGATGACTCCAATGACTCCGATGACTCAACACACGAGACACAACAAGATTCCTTACTCTGCACCGCGAAACTCATCGACTTGCGTTTAGCGCGAGGTGAGGCGGATGGAAACTCGGGAACACGTCCTGATGACCCTGAGGATGATTTGAGTTGGCAAACACAGCTAACGCGGTGTCGGTCGTACGTCGACGACGCCGCGAGTGGAAAGCGTGGCGACGTGAGCGCGGATCGATTCGACTCCACCGCATTGGACGAGGCGGATGGCGGCTCCGACGGCGATTCCAAAACGATCGTCACTGCACAAACAGTCGCAAATAAAAACAACCTTCCGCTACGCTTGGTCGCGACTGTTTTTGTGATGGACCACTCCGGCGTGAAGTGGCGAATAGAAGACACCGTGAGCGGCACCGTGGGCACTACCGAAGATTTGCGCATTCAGGAATGGTCGTTCACACGGGATTTGCCCGCGCGGTGGCCCGCGAGTGCCGACGAGATGGAAACGGCGCCGTGGCGAGTGGAGCACGTGGCGTGAGTTTGGTGTTTGCAGAGTAAAAGGTCACCGAGGTAGTGGTTAGGCGCTCGTAGTTCTGTATGGAATATTGGAAAGGAACACTCTTTTCTGGACGACGTCTTCAATCGTCCCCCAGCTCGTCTTTGTATTCGGAAAACTCATCATTCGGTTTTTGCTATTTTCGTTTTCCTTCCCTCATCATCCATCAGCCATCACCGTTACTCTCCCGCCTGCGACACGCCCTTCTTCATCACCTCCCGTTTGCGCGCCTTCGCCCCCATGCGCTTCGTGGGTTTCTTCGGGAACCGTTTCGTAGCCTCCGTGTACCTGTGGGGTGTGGGAGGGTTTGGGTCAGGTGGGGCGTGGAAGTGGCGGGTCTATTTCGGCAATTCGGGCGCGGAAAGAAAAGGATTGTCAAATCTCGCATTTCGCCATCGATGGCGTTCGCGTTCCAAGTGAGCCTGGCGGGAACACGCACGCCCAGATGTTTCCCACGAAGAAAATCAACACCAGCGTGACGATGATTCCTATGATCAGGTAGGTCGGGTTGGACTCTGAAGAGTCCGCCATGACCGCTTCCGGAAGCCGCGGAAGCGACGCGCGCGCGCGAAAATGGCAATCTACATCCGAGTCGGACGATCCCGCGGCTTCGTCTCGAAAATCAGAAATAAAGAACTCACCGAGGACAATGCCAATCACGGGACAGTGCGCATCGCTCGTCCGTGCGTTCCCCAAACGGGCACGCCAAACGTCCGCGTCTCGCCAGCCCGTCCCACTTCCGAAGGCACCATGCCCGCATCCGTGCTTCGGGACGGCGACCTTGTCAACGCCAAGTTCCGAGTGATAGGGGACAAGCCGATCGGGGCGGGGCAGTTCGCGGAGGTTTTCAAAGCCGAAGTGGTGGATCGACCGCGAGGGGCGGGCGGCGGTGGCGGTTCAAAAGGCGTAGGTACCGGTCAACTCGTGGCGATCAAAATCGAGCGCGAGGAGAAGACCACGACCCGGGAGCTACGCGCGCTTACTGACCTGGCAGGATGTCCTGGTATCTGCCAAGTCCTCGGGAGCGGGTTACACAAAGACAAGCATCCGTACATCGTGATGCAGCTTGGCGGGACGAACCTTTTCGACGTGCGGCACAAATTCGCGCCCGGCGAAAGGACGCACAGCAAAGGCACGATTTCCTGGATCGGGTGCCGCGTGCTCGACACCCTGCGAAGCGTGCACGAACAGGGGTACGTGCATCGGGATGTGAAGCCCAGCAACGTCACGGTGGGGGGGGGGGGTAATGACCCAGGCGGAAGTAACGGAGCCGGAGCGTCGTCGTCCGGTCGCGAATTACTTTTAATCGACCTGGGGTTGGCGAAAAAGTTTCAAACAAAAGAAGACGCGGTCGCGAGTCACTTGGCAAACAGTCAGGAGAAAGGACACAGTGAACCGCCCCGTGGCCCGTTCCGCGGGTCAACCACCTACGCCTCCATCAACGCGCACGCGGGTACGGAACAAGGACCGCGGGACGACCTTTGGAGTTTGCTTTATTTGCTGGCGGAGGCGCACGAAGGGACGCTGCCGTGGCGGTCGCTGAAAACGGAAACGGACGACGAGTCGGTGAAACACCAAACCAAGCTAGCCAAGGTACGGCCGGAGTGGGCTTTCCCAAATCCCGCCGACTGTTTCAAGCCCCGTTCGTGACGTCCACTAGTCATTAAAAGGAAGTGCACTACATACATCACAAGTGCACTGTTTTACCGAAGCTGGTGACTGTTTGTCCATACATCGCCCAATACAGTAAGACTCAAGACTGACACTTTCTTTTCTTCATCGCAAGGAGCAGTGCATCGCGCGTCCGGATTTGCTGTGTCCTTTGAACCGCACCCCATCCCATTTAGTCGAGTTCTCGCGTCACTTGGAGCGCGTCGAAAACGCACACGACATGCCCGATTACGGAAAGCTGCGGCGGATATTGGAAGCGATGGACGACCGGGGGTTGGATTGGGAGATTGATGGGAAGAGCGGGTCAAACAATGGATCACACGTAAAACGTGAGGAGCACGGCGTGAAGCTGGAAGGCGGTAAGACGTCGTACAAAGACGTCGCGGCCGGCGCTGGTTCGAATCCCTCCAAACCCGAGCCTCCTATGAACGCAGTCCGCACCATTCTGGACCACCCCGAAACCGTCCCGGTTGTCGTGAAGAAGTGGGTTCAAAAAATCGGCGAAGAACTGGACGTTTCACACGCCAGCGCCGTGATCGCCGGAATCTGCGCGAGCGCTATTTCACAACAAACAAACCACGACGACGAGTTAATGACCGATTGGGTTCTGGATATCTTCGACCAGGCCGCGCAGGCGGGGAAGGACGCGCGGGCGTACGTGGAGGAACGGGGAAGGAAACGGAAAGCGAGCGGAGTGTAGGGGAGGGAAGAGGGTTGTGATGAAGTTTATTTTATTGGGTTTTTGTGCTTCTTTTTGCACGTCCCTTTTTCTTCTGTTCCTGATGGACTCGTCATCACAGTACCTTCGTTTCCCTCACTCGTCCCCGCGCGCGTCGCGAGTACCGTGAGTACTACATGTGGTCATCCACCAGTGCGGTGTGGTGCGGTGGGGCGACCGCGATCGCGTGTGCTTTGAAGTCCACGCGCCGCGGGCGTGACTCGGGGACCACGGCGTGTCCGAGGTTGGGGAAAACGACGGGGAACTTCTCGCCACCTCAACGAAACCTGGCCATCGGTCGCGCGCCTCGCCGAACAAAAATCCGCGCCTCTGCAAACGACGACGACCCCGCTGGTTCAGATAAAGCATACTACGATACCTGGGCCAAGTACCCCGACGACCCTTCCGTGCCTAGCGAAATCAGTCAGTTGTTACGGGAGGTGGGGGACGGCGAGGTTTCGATGTGGTCTGAAAAACCGCCGTGGTGTCAGCCGTGGACAATCGTGTTAACCGGTTCTGTAATAATCGCCGCGCCCACCGCGGTGTTTCACGCGAAGTGGCTTTCCGCTTTGGTCACCGTACCGATAGCGGCATGGTGGTGGCTGTTCCTGGTAATCGCCCCGAAGCAATACGTGGACTACGTGGATTCGGCGAGGCAGTACTACGACCGGCGGTAGGCGGGCGAGGTGAAAGTAGTTTTTTAGTTTTATTTCGACTTCTTATCAACGGAACACCCTCGATTTTCTCGTCTCTCCGCGGGCGGCGTCCCCGTCACTCGCACGCGCGCGCCGCCGGTCACTATCGTCACCGCGCGTCCGTTGTCGCATTGACGCAGCGAGGGTAGCGGCAGTAGTAGGGTACCCGTACGGAACCCACCCCGGTCGGTTACACGACTCTCGTGTGGTGTTGCGACTGAATTCCCGGGTCGCGGGTAAAAAGGGTACGGTTGCAAAAAGGCTCGCCGCACACGATGTCCAAGAAACACCTCACCGACGAGGAGCTAAGCGCGGAGTGGCCGTACTTAACCCGGAGGCAAGTGAAGGAGTTCAAAGACGCGTTCGCTATTTTCGACAAGGACGGCGGGGGAAGTATCACCACCACGGAACTTGGGGATGTGATGCGGAGTTTAGGGCAGGTACGTGTGCTGGGGCTTTTTTCCAAATCCAGGAAGACTGTTTACCACCCCTGGTCGTGTACACTACTCGTGACGTACGTAGCATTGCCAGTACTCGTGATGTATGTAGTACTACTGCAACTACTAGATACATTTACAGTACTGGTAATTCTTACGAATATATCACAAGCAGACTGTTTGCGCATACTCTACTTGTGCCACTCGGGACTGACCCTTTGTTTTCCTTTTCGCGCATAGAAACCCACCACGCAGGAACTGGAACAGATGGTGCGCGAGATCGACGCCGACGGCAACGGCGAGATCGACTTTCCCGAGTTCCTCACCATGATGCTGCGTAAGATGAACGAGGGGAACCCGGAGAAGGAGCTGATGGATGTTTTTATGGTGTTCGACAAGGACGGGAGTGGGACGATATCCCCGGATGAGCTGCGAAGCGCGATGCGCGTGATCGGGGAGAAACTGACGGATGACGAAATCGAAGATGCCATTAAACTCGCGGACAAGTCGGGCGACGGCGAGGTGGATTACGACGAGTTCATTCAGTTCGTTTTGAGTGATTGATTGATGGAGGTTAGTGATGCGCGATTGATGCACGTAAGTATGAACACGTGAAGGTGGCAAAAGGAGTCGACTGGTGTATAACGAAGCGAGCGTGGTACGTTCTATTTAAAAAATGAAGTGAATTGATGAATCCACCTCGATCTGCTCGTTTCGCTTTCGCTTTCGCGCCGCCGACAAGAGGAAGAAAAAGCCCCGCCGACATCAGTCACTTCAGGCGCGCGGGCGCGGCGGGTTTTGGCAAAAGATGCGCCGCGGCTGACTCGGTGAGGGTGTGGGTGTGAGTTACGTGTGACACTTGGCCATCGTCGCACGCGCGTTCCCACGACGCGATGGTCACCACGACTCGCGGGAAACACGGCTCGATCGAAGTAGGGTCGTCGGAATCTGGACCGAAACAACTCAAAACCCCGGCGTGGCTACTGGACGAGTCCTGGAACCTGGAGGACCGTTTCGGCTTTTTCACCACGAAACTCGTGGGATTGAGCTTGGTGTGCGCAAGCGCGTGCGTCTTGTACCTCTCATCCATGGCCCTGGTGCAGTTTTTGACAACACACGACGATGACGGCGTAGTACCGTCCAATCAGATGACAAGAACAACCTACTACGCCTTGCTCGTCCCGGTAACCCTCCCCGCCGCGATCGTGTTCGTGTACCTGAACTGGCTCAGCGCGAGTTTCTTCAAGGCTGCGTAATTTAATTACGAGGTAAGGTAAGCTTAGTGCCGAGTAATCCTCGGTGGCAAACCCGGCAAACACTAAACCCAAACACGAGGTAAGACCCGAAAGGAACCCCGTGACAATCGCCCGCACCCAAAAACCAAAAAAAAAACCTCCAATGCCCAGACGACTTAAAAAACGCGGGCGGATCTTGATGCCCGCGTTCGTCTCTGCGCCGCAAAGATTCACCCGCCAAACATAAACCAACAACGTCCTTTGTTCGTGGATTTAGTTGACCTGTCTCGTTGGCACAACACTTGGAGTTTTGGACTTTGCTTCTTTTATTGATTGTTTTCGCGTACGACCCTACCCCGGACGGCTTCAGACGATATCCACGTCCCGCGCGTCCCAAGTCGTGCGCCAGACTAACCACGGTGCGAATCGTGTTGCAAACCGGACTACTTCCGTGTCCGTGGCTGCGTCAATTACCGCATCTCTATCCCCAAAATAGCCACGCTTCTGCCACGGTGCCGCGGCGACAGTTGCCGCGGCCGCTGTCCAAGTGTCGGCTTAGACCACGCCTTTGTTACCCTCATCGAAGCCAATCCCACGCGTGTCGCGATGAAGGGGAGGCGCCGAGGGTGCTTTTACATTCCATTTGGTTTTGGTTTTTGGGGAGTGGGGAAGACTTAAAAAGTCTTTTCAAGAAGACTTAAAAAATCTTTTGAGCCTCCGCGCTCGACGACGAAAGACGAATTCAATTACCCAGCACCACACAACGAAACAAACGCGACGCTCGTTGATGAGACTAGCGAATTAGGAAGAGCCGTATGATCCGGATTCGAACCCGGCTCTTTGATTAGACAGTATTCCGCTGAGAGTTGTCGCGTGGCGTTTCGTTGGTGTTGGAAGTTTTGGAAGTTTCGTTCGAGTTTAATTTTTTTCGGGCGTCTGAAAAGACCCTTGTGCCTTCCTTTACCTCTGAACCCCCGCTTTGCCTGGTCAAGGTGGGGAGTATGAAAGGGTGGCAAAATCCATGGGTTGACCAAAAATCCCCCCCCGCGATAACAATGAAACGGGGGTCTACAACGGTCGGCACACTTTTTGTCGTTTTCCCCCCCCCCGAAGCAAACGCCCTCTCCTCGCGCATCAAAGCTGACGCATCCGCTTTCCCTCACTTGTACAGTACATAGGCCTAGTTTATCGGGCACAGCATCTCTTTCGCGCAGAAAATCGACCGACAGGTGGACTCGGGAAAGGCAGAAATGAAGCGAGCGTTGAGCTGTTTCCCACTATTGTTGTATTACTACACTAGCGCCGCTGCGTCGACGGCTGTACACTATCGCGTCGCGCTAAAGTTTCATCGCCTCGCGCGCCGTACACTCGCCCTTCAACTCGCCGCGCGAGCTGACTTACACGCCGCGCAGTTGCGTTTCAGCTTGCCATGAGGGCAGGGGGTGCACTCTGCGCAGTCGTGTTTCACCTTGCCGTGGGGGCAGGGGTTGCACTCCGCGCACTTGCTTTTCACCTTGCCGTGAGGGCAGGGGGTGCACTCCGCGCACTTGCTTTTCTCCTTGCCGTGCAAGCACCGTTTGTTTGTCATGTTAACACACCCGCAATCGACTCGCGTTGCATCCACCAGGCGACCTGCGCTCGGTTGCGCGAGCGACAATGGCGGCTCCTGATAAGACAATTTTTGTTCGTTGTTGCTTTTTGCGTTTTTGGTCACCGTTCAGAAAGAAAATCGCCTCTCCACTCCTCGCGTCGCGCCGAGGTCTCCTGGGAGACGCTCGGTGCGGACGAGGCGAGGGGCGGGTCGGCTACGGCCCACGCGTGGCCGGTGTCATGTCTATGTTCGGTTTCTCCAAGAAAAAGAACGACGGCTCGGTCAAGTCCGGCAGCGAGTCTCGCAAAGCGCTCTCCACAGGGCGTTCGTCGAAATCCTTAGCGCGCAACAGCACAGCGTTGGGGGGCTCGCGCGTTTCCTCCGGACGCCGCCGGAACGGCGGGTACGACGAGACGGATTACGGCGAGTTGTTCGACGAAGGCGCGCTTGAAACGAACGCGGAGGAGGGGTACGACTCGGACACCGAGGCGGAGGTGGGGGAAAAGTACGTGCGAAGACCACGGCCGGTGGAGGGACCGGTGGAACGAGCCACGGATGGCGGTTTTTTACACCGACAGCCGTGCGCGCCGAGCTTGATACCCCCCACAGGGTACCACCCCGCTGCGAACGCGCAATCCAAACCAACACACGAACTGCAATTGGACTTCGTGTACGGCTACCGCGCGCACGACACAAGGCACAACCTGCACTACAACGCGGATGGCTCCATTGTTTACCCCGCGGCGGGCGTCGGCGTTTGTTACGACTATAACGAACACGCCCAGCGGTTCTTCACCGCTCACACGGATTCGATTCTGTGTCTCGCGATGCACCCCGACGGAGAAATCGTAGCGACCGGCCAGGCAGGCAAGGACCCGTCGATTTGCGTGTGGAGTAGCACGACTTGCGAGCTGCTCGCTGAATTGAAAGGGTTCCATCAGCGTGCGGTGGTTTCCCTTTCTTTCGACGGCAGCGGGCGGTTTTTAGTGTCAATAGGTTTGGACGACGACCACTCAATCGCGGTTCACGACTGGCAAACACGCCGGATGCTGGCGAGCTCAAAAGGCGATGGGAACCGGATTTTCAACGCCGAGTACAACCCGCACGACGGGCGCATCGTGACGGGGGGGGTGAAACACATGTACGTATTGCGCGTTTCCCAAATCCAGGCACACTGTTTCAAGCCCCTCTTTGACGTCCACTAGTCATTAAAAGGAAGTGCACTACTGGTAACTCTTACCATTACTCGCGGCTCTTGCAAATATATCACAAGTGCACTGTTTGCCCATACAGTAAGACTCAAGACTGACCCTTTTATTTTCCAATCACAGAAAGTTCTGGGTCATGGAGGGCGGGTATTTAATCGGCCGGCGGGGGGTGTATGGAAAGATAGGCGCCGCGAGTACGATACTTTCCATAGCCTTCCACCCTGACGGCAGCACGTTAACAGGCACCCAGTCAGGAACCATCTACCAGTGGGCCGTGGGAGGCGAGCAGTGCCTTCAGAAATACGAAGCCTTACACCAAGGCCCCGTGCATGACATTTTTGTGAATGACGAGTACGTGGTGACAGGTGGGAAGGACGGGAAAGGTTCGTGTTGTCTTTTTCTTTCCCAAATCCAGGCAAACTGTTTTATCTCTCAGCTGGTGACTATTTGTCCATACATCGCCAAATACAACACTGACACTTTGTTTTACAATCGTAAGTCCACTTCATGACGCACTACTTCGAAATTGCGTTTACGGTGGATATGGGCCGTGTTGTGGAAACCATCACGGACTCGCAAGGCAAGCCGCTTTGTTGCTACGACGGCAAAACGCCGTGCGTCAAGGCGATTTGTTTGCAAGGCACTTCCTTGCTCGTCGGTACGAAAGGGAGCGAGATTTTCGAGTTTGACATGAGCACGGAAACGAGCTGGCGCGTGAACCGCCGAATCGTGACGCAAGGCCACGCGTCTTGCGTTGACGAAAAAACGCGCTCGCAGAGTTGCGAGCTAAAAGGCCTCACCACGCACCCGTTTCTTCCCCAGTTCGTCACCGCGGGGGATGACAAAACCTTACGCGTGGTGGATATGTACCAGCGCAGGTACGTATTTCCCAATCACCACGTTCCGCCTCCCTGATCGGCCCGATTACTCTGACTGTTCGGCTCGATTACGGGCGACTGTTTACTCGTACAAGTTACGAACATTACGAAAGACTGACACTTTCTTTTTTATCGTGCCAGGCAAATCGCGGTGCGCAACGTTTCGTCCAAAGCGAGGTCCGCTACGTACTCGCCCGACGGCGACTTCATCGCGTGCGGGTTCCAAGGCGGCGGGTTCATCGTTTTCGAAACCGCCACCGGAAACGAGGTGTGCGCGAAGAAACACCGGCGCGAGACGATTTCGTGTTTGCGGTTTTCGCCGGACGGGCGGTGGTTAGCGGTGGGGAGCCACGACAATTTCGTCGACCTGTACGACACCCGCCGGTCGTACAAACGGTCTGGGGTGTGTAAAGGGCACTCGTCTTATGTCACGCATCTTGACTGGTCCGAGGACGGCCGGTTTCTTCAAAGCAACTCTGGTGACTACGAGCTTTTATTCTGGGAGGTACCTAAGTGCCAACCCGTGCGGTTTCCGTCATCCATGAAAGACACGCGGTGGGACTCGTGGACGTGCGCGGTGGGGTGGCCGGTGCAGGGCATCTGGCCCAAGCACGCGGCGGGCGCTGATGTCAACGCGACGGACCGGTCCAAAGACGGCGAGGTCTGCGCGGTGGCGGACGACCATGGGTTGGTGAAGCTGTTCCGGTACCCTTCGGACGTGGGCCGGGGCGAATACCGCGGGTATTTAGGCCACGCCCCTGGAGTTAGTAACGTGTGCTTTTCGCACAACGACGAGTTCCTAATCACGACCGGGGCGAACGACCGGTGCGCGTTTCAATGGCGGCACTACGAAACCGACGAAGGTGAGTATTTCCCAATCACCACGTTCCGCCTCCCTGTTTGCCCATACGAGACTGACACTTTCTTGTTAATCTCTCAAGGCGACGAAGAGATGACAAGCGAAGTGGAAGAGGAGTGCCTCACCGCGGTTGAGGATTACGAGGATTTCGCGGTGAGTAACCAGGTTGTGAAGATGGTCGTGGTTGGCAAAAGCGGTGGGATTCCCGTGTACGCCCCCGCCGACGCCCTGGACGCCAAGGTGAGTATTTCCCACCCACCACAATCCGCCTCTGCGATTGCCCATACGAGACTGACACTTTCTTGTTAATCTATCAAGCCGCACCCCGAGATTCCCGAAGGCAGCGGGTTAGACCCGGGGTCGCGCTTGGCGTTTCTTCCGTGCGCGCCTTCCATATTCGCCCCCGACGGTTATCTGCGAGAACCGGACGCCTTGGCCCCTTGCATGGAAGCCGCGGAGCTGGAGTTCGCGCACGGGTACCGCGCGCACGACACGCGGGATAACGTGTTCTACACCGCGCGCGGCGAGGTCGTGTATCACACCGCGGCGCTCGGCGTTGTTTACGACCGGGAAACAAACACCCAGCGGTTTCTAACAGACACCCCAACCACGGAAACAGTCACCGGCCATTGCGACGACATCTTGTGTGTAGCGCGACACCCGACCGGGTCCATTTTCGCGACAGGCGAGGTTGGGCGGAACCCGAAGGTGTTGGTGTGGAGTAGCGACGACACGAAAAAACCGCTGGTCTCGTTGCAGGTACGTCTTGTATTTCCCAAATCCCAAAACTGTTCGGCCCGATTACTACGACTGTTTGCTCATACACGTTACGAAAGACTGACACTTTTCTTTTACAGGGTTTCCTAAAAAAAGCCGTGGTCAGTTGTACTTTTTCTCGCGACGGCGCCCTGCTGTGCGCGGTGGGCGCGGACCACAACCACAGCTTGGTGGTTTACCGGTGGCAAACCGGTACGATGCTAGCTAGCTCGAAGGGCAGCCCGGAAAAAATAGTCTCCGTGAACTGGAGCCCGTTTCAGGACTACGTCGTGACCTGCGGAATCAAGCACCTCGCATTTTGGAGCACGTCGCCGTTTGAATCCCGCAAAGCGGTTCTGAACAAAAAAGGTGCGTATTGTATTTCCCAATCAATCCCAACACTGTTTGAACATACAAGACTGACACTTTTCTTTTTTACACCCAGGAAAAATGCAAACCATGTTGTGTGTTTGTTTCCCCGGCCCGGACACCACGGTGGTGGGTACCCAAGACGGTTCTTTGTATCTTTTCAAAGGGTACCAGCTCGCGACGAACATGCGCCGGTGCCACAGCGTGACGCACGCCGTGTTCGCGACGAGGGACACCATCGTTTCAGGCGGCAAGGAGGGCTCCGTAAAGTTTTGGACAATCGATTTGATGCAGTGTTTGAAAGAGGTTTCCCTTTCCCATCCGCACGCCAACGGGAGCTGTATCAAGAGCCTCGACCTTGCGAACAGCATGTTGTTAATAGGCACGCGGTCAGGCGAGATATACGAGATGGACACCACGTCGTACTCGCACACTTTGCTTTTGCAAGGCCACGGGTACGGCACGATTTGGGGATTAGCCACGCACCCGAGCGAACACCAGTTCGTGACGGTCGGGGACGATTGTACTGTCCGCGTGTGGGACTTGGGGAGCCGGCGGATGTTGCTGGTGCGTGATTTGGGTGCTCGGGGTCGGTCAGTGGCGTACCACCCCGACGGTTCGCAAATCGCAGTCGGGCTCGCGGGCGGCGGTTTAGTGGTTCTGAGCGCGGATTCTTTGGACACGATGCACGCCAAGAAGGACCGCGAGGAACCGATTCACGAGGTTAAGTTCTCTCCGAACGGCGCGTACCTCGCCGCTGGGTCGCACGACAACCATGTCGACATTTACGACGTGAACAAGCAGTTCGGACGAACCGGGGTTTGCAAAGGCCACGCCTCCTTCGTCAGGCACCTGGATTGGTCCTCCGACAGCACTATTTTACAAAGCGTGTCGGGAGACTTCGACGCGATGTTCTGGGAAGCGCCGGGGGGCAAACAAATCGCGTTCCCCGCGGACGCGCGGAACGTGGATTGGGGGACGTGGACCTCAGTGGTGGGGTGGCCGGTGCAAGGAATTTTGCCAAAGTACTCCATGGGAACGGACGTGCTTTCGTGCGACCGGTCGCGCACCAGGTACGGCCTTGCGCGTTTCCCAAATCCAGGCACACTGTTTTACCGAAGCTGGTGAGTGTTGTCCATACATCGCGATATACAGGGCTGACACTTTTATTTCCAATCGCGTAGGACGATTGTCGCGACCGGTGACGCGTTTGGGTGTTTGAAGCTTTTCCAGTACCCGGCGCACAAAGGCGCCGCGGCGCGGGTTTTCGGAGGGCACTCCTCGAAAGTCACGAACGTGCGGTTCACGTTCGATGACATGTACGTCATCACGGTGGGGGCGGATATGACCGTCATGCAGTGGAGGCTGGTGTTGTGACCGGTTTTTTAGTAGCGTCCTAGCGGTTGAATTACTTAGTAGCAGTGGCGTCGAGAGATTTTCGCGAAGAGGACTTCTGCGTTTCAATTGTCGGCGCTGAGAGATTAAGGGTGTTGTAAGGTATGTAGCGTGCTATCGTGAATACCGAGTTTAGGGTCGAAACACGTAGCCCCCGTCTTACAACCCAGTCACCAGCGAGTGCGACTGTAAGCTCCGCAGCGCTTTGCGTCGCGTCGCCATGCGCGCGCTTTCCCGGCGGCTGCCTTTGGACCCGACGCTCCCCACCGATCCGAGGGAATCGCGGTTCTTGGTTTCCTTGGTCTCCGGCAGGTGCGGGTTCTCCACGTCAGTAGGTATAGCAGGAAGAGGCGCCACGGATGCTCTTCTCGGCGGCGCCACGGAAACAAGTTCATCCCCGAACGTCATCCGCGACATCGAGTACCGCAGGGAAACCTGTCGCGTGTTTCTCGACACGGGCGTTTCCGCCGCGACGGTTTTCGTTTTCGCAGGACCCGGCGGCCCTTTTTGCGCGCTACCGTCCATCATCGTCGCGATCGTGGCCCTAAGTGACGCGAGTTCCGTTGACGCGTTATCCAGACCCAGGGAGCTCCTTTTTTTTATCTCAGACTTGCGCCGTTCCACGCCCGCTCGTATTTTCGAGAAACTTATCTTCCCGGCAGCTTCCGTCATTTCGAGAATCTTGCTCTTGGGCGTCGCCGCGGCGGCGGCGCTCGCCGCGGCGGCGGTGGCACCCGCGAACAAATCCAACGCGCTCGCGGCGTTTGAATCCAGATCTTTCGGCCGCATGCCGTGCTCCCACATCGCCCTTCCCAACGCAACGGCGGCGGCGGTCGTGTCCGCCAACTCGCGTTCCAACTCGTGGATTTTTAACTGGTGCGTCTCCACGGAAACGACGTTCCCACCCGACCCGCCCCGCAACGCGAGTTCCGCCGCCACTCGCCCTTCCTCCGCCACGGTGCGCGCCGCCTTGGCCATCTCCGACGTGTCTTTCAGCTGCTTGTGTTTCGTCACGGCTCGGGAAAGCTCGCTTTGCAGGCTCTTGATTTTCGCCCTCTTTTCCTCGAGGCTCGCCACCAGCTGTTGGTTCTCCATGTCGAGCATCACGTTCGCGCCCTCGACCTCGCCCTTCGCGAACACCAGCTCCTCGGCGTGCGCCTTGTTGAGAAGGGCGAGTTCGTTTTCGAAAACCACTCTTCCGTCGTTTTCCAGCGACGCGATTCGTGTCTCCCGTTCAATCAACGCGTTTTTCAGCGCCTTCACTTCGCCCGTGACTTGCGAAAGCTTCATGTCCCGTGAAGCCACGGTTTTGTGAAGCGCCACGATTTTCTTCTCCGCGTCCGCCACGGCGGCTTGCATCTCGCCCAGGAAAAACAGACTCTCTTTTTCAGTCAAATCGGCTTTTTCCTTGGCGTCATCCGCCTCGGCGAGCGCGGCGGCGACTTTCTCGTCCGCCTCGGCGAGCTCGTCCTCCATTCTGCGAAGCTCGTCATCCACGTCCTCGTTTCTTTGCTGCTGTAGCCCGAAATCGCCCCGGAGCTCCTCGAGTTCCGCGCTGACGCGCTCCGCGACGCGCCGGCTCGCGGTCTCAGCCGCCTCCGCCGCCGCGAGCTTCGCGTCAAGCGCCGCGCGCGACGCGTTCGCGGCGTCTTCTTTTTGCAGGTGAAGCCGCGCGGCTGTTTCCATGGAGAGCTTGGTGTGTTTCCGCTCGCTTTCCAAGTCGTTCGTGAGCCTCGCAACCGTGGTTTCCAGCTCCGCGCATTGTCTCTCCGCATTCGCAAACGAAAGCCGCGCCGCCGACGCGCGGTTCTCGGCTTCCGCCACCGCGCGACGCGAGTCGATTTGTTTCGCTTCCAAGGATTGCCGCCGTTTCCGATCCGCATCCGTCGCCGCGAGCGTTTTGTGTGCGGCGTCCAGCTCGAGTTTGTGACTCTCCAGGTCTTCCATGGCGAACGCCAGGGCTTGTTCAGCCGCTGCGAGACGTCGTTTCAATTCATCAGACCCAACCCTACCCTCCGCTTCTTCGATGCGCTGCTCCGCTGTTGTTTGGATTTGTAAAATCGCACCTTCCAGCTCAGCCACGCGTTCCATGTTCGCCGCTTCGCTTTGCGCCACGGCTTCGTTCGTTTCGTATTCCAGTTGCGCGCGTCGTTCGCGCTCAAGCTCAACGAGCTCCTCAGCAGCCACAAGCTCCTCAACAAGACGCGCGCTTCTGGTCTCCTCCTTGGCAATCTCCGCGGCGAGCGCCTCGGCGCGCGCGCGCGCGGCAGCCTCGGCTCGCCGCGCCGCTTGAAGCTCGCCTTGCGACGCCTCGCCCACGGCGAGCCGCGCCTGCAGGTCAACCAGGGTGGATTCGCGCTGCGATAAGGCTCGGTACATTTCGTCGCGTTCCGCCACCGTGGAAGTCGCTTCCGCGGCGGTCGTTTCCGCCGCTTTAAGCTGCGCGTCCATGTTGCGCACCATCGTTTCGCGCTCCGTCAACGACATCTCCAGCCGACGCATCCGCTCGGTTTGCTTCTTCTCCGCGGACATGGCGACTCGCAGCTGCGAACTAATCTCCGCCAGCTGCGCGTCTCGTGAGTCCAGCGTGGCCCTCATGGACGCCAGGGTCGCGCGCGTTGAGTCAAGTTCCCCGCGCACGGGCGAAAGCGCCGCGCCGCGCTTCGCGACTTCCGTTTCAAGCCGGCGCTGTTCGCCCTCGCGGACTCGCAGCTCGCGCGACGCCTCGGCAAGCGCCAGGTCCCTCTCCTGCAGCGCGAGTTTTAACGCGTCGCGGTCACGGCTCGCGTCCGCCATTGACTGTTCGTGTTCCGCTCGCAGCGTCCGAATCTCACCCTCCTTGGCCGCCATCTTCGCCACCGTTTTCGAAGGCGTTCCAATCGCCTTCGCTTCCAAGCGTTGGCGCTCCAGGGTTTGCAGCTGTTGCCGTAACTGCAGCGCGTACTCCGCGGCGGCGTCCAACTCGGCTTCTTTCTGTTCCAAAACACACGACCCGTCGCGAAGCAGCGCGTCTCGCTCTTCACACGAGCGTTTCATTTTTTCAGTCGCGCCGGTCGCGGCCACCAGCTTTTCCTCCAACGCGTAGATTTCCTCCGCTCGTTGTTCCACCACGCGTTCCAAATTTGCACTCTTTTCCCGCGCCGACGCGAATGCCTCCTCCGCTTTCCGTCGCTCGGCGCGTTCCTCCTCCAGACACCCTTCCAGCTCTTCTTGCATGATTTCCAAATCTTTCCGTCGCTGGCCAACCTCGGTTTCCCAACCCTGCGCCGCGCTTTTCGCGTCCGCGGCGTCCCTCTCCGCGGCTTGCCTCGCCGCGACGAGTTCCAACAGCCTTTCCTGCGACTGCCGCGCCACGCTTTCCGCGTTTCGCAAATCCTCCGCCTGCCGAGGGGACATCGAGTGACGCCCTGCTGCGGATGCCAACGACGATTCGCGACCGCTATCGCCGAGGGAGATCCCCCCGACACCTCCACCGAGACTTTCCCTCCCGGAAGCTCCAAAATTGCCGCCCCCGCAAGCGTTGCGCTGCATCTGGTGAATCTGGTAGTTCCGTTGCGCCAACTCCGCGGCGGCTCGGTCAAACTCGGCTTGCAGTTTCAACACCTTCTCGTCCCGCGCCGCTTTGCTTCGCTCGGCTTCGTCCCGCGACTTGAGAGATAAAAAAGAAAGTGTCAGCCTCGTATGGGCAATCAGGGAGGCGGAACGTGTTAAACGGGAAATACGTACCTTCTCCGCGCGTTCCAGCTCGCCGCTGATTTGCTGCAACATCCCAGCCTGCGCTTCGATGGTGAACTCCCTTTCCTCCACAGCCGCGGCTTCCGCGGCTTTCGCCTGCTCGAGCAAACGCGACGCCTCGCTTGCTTCAAAACGCGCGCGCTCTGTTTCCAACCTCTGTGCCTCGCTCGTGGCTTGCAACGTGCCCATTCGCGCGCCCAGGCTCGCGACGTCGTGCGTAAGCCGAGTGCGCTCGCTATCCGCCTTGGCAAGCTTGGCCTCCAGGTCAGACGCCTTCGCGACCGCAACGGCGTGCGCCTCTCGCGCCGTTCTCGCCGCGTCGAGCGCAGCCGCCTTGCCTCCCGAATCGGGAAGAGGTCGCATGGGGGCGACGTCGGGGGGCGGCGAATCATTCGGTCGGCTCAACAAACCCGAGCGGCTCAGGGTGTACGCCGCGATGGCGGCGGCGTGCGGGCGGTGGTGGCTCACGCCGCTTTTCGGGGTAGTGACTTCGCACGGGGATTCTTGGGTGACCGATATCGGTCGCCCGCGATCCCGCGCGACGCCCGGGCTGTGGTGCGCCCCGGCGCCCGCTCGTAGGCTCGCCATGAACGCCGAAACCGCATCCGGTGAGGGGACGAGTTTCGTGGCGCCCGCGGACGGCGGACTGGCTGATGTTTCGTGTTCCGCGCGTGCGCTGGGGTAGATATCGGGTTGTCGTGCGACGTCGCGCGTCATCACGGGGGGCGAAGGCGTGGCGCGCGTCGCCGTCGCCTTTTTGCCAACGCTTTTCGGTTTTTCAGCGGTTTTGGATGCCGACCCACGCGCGTTTGGAACCGCGGACTTACGGCGAACAACGCCGTTGTCGTTCACCAACGGCGCGCGGCCGAGCAACGACTTACGCCCAGACGTGGATTGCTGCGTCTGCGACACAGGCGTAGCGCCGGATACGCTGTGTCTCGGCCGTGACGCGGATTCAGATTTCGGGGTCGTGGTCGCGTTTCGGCCTGAAGCGGAGGAGGTAGATCCTCTTCGCGAGTCGAAGGGCTGACGCGCCCCGCCGCCCAGAGACACGCGCCCACCGCCTTTCGACGCGCGACGTTCTTTCCACTCATCTAGTTGGCGTCGCCGCTCCTGCGCCGCATCCGTCCCCTTGGGGTCGGGCGCGCGGAACATCGCGGAAGCGCGCGCGCAACTGTTTCCGAGGAACGGCTTTTTTCTTCGAGTGTCGAAAAAAAGTGATATCGGCGTTCCCCCTCGGCAGATCTGCGTTTTGGTCAACTTTAGTGGTCCAATCACTCTCCAATCACCCCGTCGGAACTAGTCATCTTCCTGCACCGATTTCAAGATTTTGGCTCCCGCGCAGTTCTAGATCGAAGCGTCGTTCATTCGCTTCAATCTCGCCGCGCGCGCCTTCGCGTCCACGCGCGAGAACCATGGCCATGACCGCCGAGGAGGTCCGGTACCCCGATATCTACCTGGAGACCCCCGTGCCTGCGCAAAGGAAGTCCCCCGAGAAGAGCGAGCGCGGCGACCCCTCGTTCGGCTTCGCCGAGTATTTCACCGAGTGTCGCCGAGGAGGCGCGTCGAGTGACGCGCGCGGAGAAGGCTCGTCCACGTCTACGTCGGGCGGGGCGGTAAAACTCACCGCGCAGGTGAAGGAGCTGCAGGTACGCCGATTTTCCCTCCCTCTCGGTCGCATCGGCGGCGTCCCTGTCCTCCTCGCGCATTTAATGTCAACAACACCCTTTTTGTCGTCAGATCCAAAACCAAGACGACTGACCGGGAGGCTCCCACGCACACCATATCCTCAGGCGAAATTAGCGGAGAGGTCCAGCGAACTAGAAGCGATTAAGGTACGTGAACGACGACGTGCCTCGTCGACGTCTCACCACCCGACCCCCGAACCTCGACTCCTCGTGTTTCCTCGGACCGCCCGCTGATTTCCCAATCTCGTCTTCCCGTATTTTCCTTTTCCGTCAAAACAGGAACGAAACAAGCTCATGGAGGAACACATCGAAAGCGTCGGGGCGGACCGCGAAGGTATCGTCAAAGTAAACGTCCGGGTCGTGCTGTACGCGTTCCTTTTCGTCATCGCCGCGCTTGTCACGGCGGTGGGGGTTGTGTTTCACTGGGAAGCTGTGGGTGCGCCGGTGGCTCGGGCGCTGGCGGGGAAGTGGGGAGCGGCGTGCGACGAGACGTGCGCGGCGTCGCCGGCGTCGGAAACGCAGAGCAACGGGGGATTCTTTTCATGGGGTCGTCGATAAATAGCTATAAATACCCGCGCTACTCGCTAAAAACCTTCGTGGTCGAAAGGAAAATCTAAATCCCGGCCTGGAACGCTCTCACCGATGAGCCGCGCGACGCGCACGATCGCGTTGACCTGTAAATAAGGGAGAGACGAGAAAAGAAAGAACCGTGTCAGGAACGTTGTTTGTACTTGTAAATTCGCAAAATTCGAAACGAAACCGAACGTAAAAGCGACACGCCGTGACGTACCGCGAGATACGTGTACAGCACGTTCGGAACGTTTATGATTTGCTTCTTGTCAAACGCGCGCGCGATGCATCGGCGCCACGTACTCGCCGGCGCCGGCGCCGCCATCCCCAGCTCTCGCCTTTTCGTTTCCGCGTCCATCAGCTCCAGCGCTTTGCGTACGTCCGGGTCATCCAGGTCGATATCCAGCTCCTTCGCTTTCGCACGTAGCGACTCTTCGTGCCTCGCCCGCGCGCGAGCGTCGAGTTTCCTCAGAACAAACGGGTCTTCCAAATCCAAACCAGCCGCGAGCGCGCGCTGTTTCAACTCCGTTTCGGACAAACCGTCTGGAAACAGAGTCTCCGCCGGGGTCGGTTCCGCCGGCCCCGCGGGCGCGGACATCGTAGACCGTTCCGTTTCGGTGTACAACCCGTCGCGCGTGTTGAACATCCCGCCGTACGTCTGTTTGTCCTTCACGTGTTGCGCCGCATATGCCGCGCCGTGTTTCGACAGCGCCGCTCGCACGTCCGCGTCTCCGGGCGCCAGCTTCGCGGCGCGCCTCAAGTCCCTCACCGCCGACTCGAGCGACGCCGAGCTGTTCATCTCCACGAACGCCATCGCCCTTCGGTAGTACGCCTTTGCACTTCCCGGGCGCATCGCAACCACCTCGGTGCAAATCCACACCACATCCCCGGGGTGCGTTGCCATTTGTTTGTTCCGCAGCAAACACGCCGCGGCGTTGAGATACACGGCGGCGAGAAAAGTTTGCACGGACGTTTTCTCGGTACCGCGCAAGGCCTCGTCGTCTCGGTGACAAATCAACTCCTGGTCCTTGCCGTTCATTTGCCGGACCCAATACCGGAACACTGCCACGGCTTCCGTGTATTTCGTCATCGCCTGCGTGTACCTTCCTTTCGCAAACAAAACGTTTCCCGCATCCTTCGGCGCAGTCGCGAAATCGATCTTCTCCCGTACCGACGAGGAGGTGCTGCGAATCTTCGCATAAGCCTCGCTCGCGTCGTGCGCGATGGTGTTCTTCACGAACTCCGCGGTGGCTTCCCAGTTCCGTCGTTTGTCCCGCATCTGCGCCTGCTTTACCTCACCGGCCCGCTTCACGATCTCGTCGAAGTTCATGGTAAGTCCCTCCGTAGTCGCCTCGAGCTCTTCCTCGTCTGGTGGGAACGTGGGATGGGGGAAAAGGGTGTCAGGTGGCGAACACGCGCGCGCGCGACGAGCGATGCGAGCCGGCGGGACGGAGAACACGCGTGAGGCACGTACCCGAAGAACATCCCGCCTCCGCTTCGAGGCGTGCCATGCCGACACCTACCGGTTGCGCTGCACAACTGGTTTGGTGGGGACACATTTCAGGCGAATAAACTTCGAACCGTCCTACCCCAATCAAACCGTGAATTAACGTGATTTAGCGTGAGGATTGATAGGAACAACCTTCGGTCGTTTTCACCTATCAACGCTCGCTACATGTCGTAAATTGACGGTTTGATTGGGGTAGTCCATCTCAAACCCTATTAAGGATGCTTTTGAAAGGCAAAAATGCCTTGGTGGGTCGTCAGGTACGGTTGGTTGGAAGTGTGACGGCAAGATGTACTCCGCTCACACAGAGGTTTAGGGTATTCCTGAAGCGATGGTGAGTTAGGTTATATATGGCGCAGGTTGCATTCATGAAGTCGGGCCTACTTCAAACAGGGGTCGGGCCATACCTGGAGCGAAGCGACCACAAACAACGCCAAACTTCGGTAAGTCGCCTTCGGCGGGTCACCGCACACCGGCAAATATTGTCGCCCTGCTCTAGGATGAGTGAGGTTCACGAAATTCAAACAGGGATCGGGCCATACCTGGAGCGAAGCGACCACAGTATAGGCGAACTCGAGCTTCGTTTCGAGGTGGGCAGATAGACAGTCGCGAATACTTGTTGTCGGATTTTCTCACAAGCTTGTGTCCTTGAAAAAAACACGAGCACACGAGCCCCTAGCCGGTCGGCTGCACTTCGCGCCGTAACCGC